>Ga0209630_10001463_pt1 | contig 25114 bp, 14 predicted proteins | sample COG_01_FD_184745 | JGI IMG/M metagenome (GOLD analysis project Ga0209630, IMG submission 184745) | Pelagic Microbial community sample from North Sea - COGITO 998_met_01 (SPAdes) (version 2) | ecosystem: Environmental > Aquatic > Marine > Neritic zone/Coastal water | place: Helgoland, sampling... | reverse complement strand
GAGGTTCTATATGCTTGCACTTCGGGAGGTTTTTTTAGATCTGGAGATGCTGGTTTAATTTGGACACAAACAACCATATCTCCTACTGAATATACGGATATGGAAATTAAACCTGGTGATCCGAGCACAATATACGCTGTTCGAAAAAATAGATTAGATATTTCAACAGATGGGGGTTTGTCTTTTTCATCTATTTTTGGGTACCCAATTAAAAACAGAATGCTTATTGAGGTAAGTGAAGATGACCCCAATAGATTGTATTTACTCGTTACCAATCTATATGATTTTCATTCATTTTGGAGGTCAGATGATTCTGGGGAGACATTTTATGAAGTTGCTAATTCCCCCAATATTATGGGTAGAACAACCGATGGTTCTGACATTGGTGTTGGTCAATCTTGGTATGATCTTGCATTGGAAGTAGACCCAGAAAATGCCGATATAGTATATGCTGGAGGAATAAACGTTTTTAAATCTATAGATGGTGGTAATAGTTGGACTTATAATAGTAATGGCGTTCATGTAGACATGCACTATTTAAGATTTTCACCGCATACGCATGAATTATATTTAGCAAATGATGGCGGATTGTACAGAAGTAATTCTGCAAATTCTGCTTGGGAAGATATTTCTCAAAACATGGTAATCGGCCAGATTTATAAAATTGGCCAAAGTGCTACGAATGTCAATAAATGCCTTACTGGCTTCCAAGATAACGGAACTAGTTTGTTCGATGGAATTGGCTGGGGAAGAGTTTTAGGAGGTGATGGAATGGAGTGCATGTATGATCCGATTGATGAAAATTATGCTTATGCTTCTATTTACTATGCTTTAATTTACCGCTCTGTTAATGGATCTGGATTTCAAAAAATATGTGGTTTAAACACAAATAATGTTGACGAAGAAGGTGCTTGGGTTACTCCATATTGTATTAGTGAGCATAACAATGGTGTTATGTATGCCGGACTAAAGAATATATGGAGAACAATAAGACTGAAAGAAGCCGATAAAGACAGTGTGCTTTTCGAAAAGATTTCCCCAGCAGGAATTGGGAATACATCAAATAACTGTGATGTAATTGAACACTCTTCCGCTGATTCGAACCTTCTTTATGTTACAAAGGGCTTTAGTCTTTATAGATCACAGAATTGTAATGACCCAGCTGCAAGTGTAACTTGGAATACACTTAGCCCCGGTACTATAGGGGGGAATATTAACGATATGGAAACCAATCCAATGGATACGAACGTTATATGGCTTGCAAAAGGTAACGGAGTAATAAGGTCAGACGACCGAGGCCTTACATGGGTAGACATTTCGGGAAACTTACCGGGTATACCTGTTACCTGTATTGCTTTGGACAATATGAGTAATGAAGGTCTCTATGTTGGAACATATGCAGGGGTCTATTATAAAGATACCACTATGTCTAATTGGGTGTTTTTTGGCGATGGTTTACCTGTTAATTCTGAGCTTTCAGAATTAGATATTTATTACGGTTCTGGTGGAGCCGAAAAGAGGCTAAGAGCTTCTACCTACGGTAGGGGATTGTGGGAATCTGACTTATATGATACAATCACTACTTCTTTTCCAAGTTTCCCGTTAATTTCTTTTCAAAACGACAATCCAAAAGCTGAAGTATACGAGAATTTTACCTTGAATATTAATTTTTATAAAAATTTAGCAAATGTACCCGTTTCAGGTTTTGACCTTTCTGATATAGCAATAACTAACGGAACGCTCAACTCATTAACTGGAGGTCCTATTGACTATGAAGTAGATATTACACCCATAGCACCTGGAATTATAACAATTGATATCCCAGCGGATATTGCAAAGGATAACGATTCCATTTTCAACGCAATGGCTTCTACGTTTTTGATCAATTATTCTGAAGACATTCCAAACCTTGGATATACTGGTCCTGGAGGAGTTGGTGGGGAAACTGAAATTGCTATTTGGCTAAGTGGTGACAATGAATTTAGCTACCAAGGCAATGCAATTACTGCAGATGGAGCTATTATAGACAAGTGGTTGGATAGGAGTGTATTTAATATTAATACCTTCCAAAGTACTGACTCCATGCAACCAATGTTGAGAACTGGAATAAATGGAATCGCTGGTCTTAATGCAATTGAATTTCAATCAGATACATCTGGTTTTGGAACTTGGATAAAAGCAGAGAATGTTGTGCCGGGAAAAAACTTTGGAGTTTTCACTATTGCTGAGTCTACTTCGCAGTTTTATAACGACCATGGATGGATTGCAAGTTCCAGAGATGATAATGGGTTTATTATTCATCCAAATAAAGGCGATAAGAGATGGTATCCGCATATTAAAAATAATTCCGGTGATGGAACAAATGGAGCAACAAAATCATTTAACGATATTGCAATACCTCATCTTTATGGTTTTGCATTTTGTCAAAATGATATCACAAGCTATATACATGTAATTTCTGATGGAGAAGATGATAAAGAAGGGAAATCAGGATTTGATGATAGAGACAACACGGGAAGCATTAATATTCAATTAGGTCAGGACAGATCAGATAGGTGGGGAGACGGAAAATTAGCTGAACACTTTATTTATAATGAAGCTCTCGGAAATGCCCATATAAATATCATTCGGAATTATTTAGGTGCCAAATACCAAATTGACTTGGGAAGCAATGATATGTATTTACATGATGATATCTATAGGTTTAATCTCGGTGGAATTGGAAGAGAGAATGAATTTGATTTACATCAAGATGCGCAAGGAACGGGAATAGTAAGAGTAAACAATCCCAATTCATTTGACGATGGAGATTACTTTATTTGGGCAGATAACAACGAAAGCTACAGTAATTGGATACCCAACGTATTGCCATTTGAAACAAAGATGATTAGTAGGGTATGGCAAGTGGAAGAGGTTGGAACAATTGAAAGTGTCGATGTTAGGATTGCGTTAGAAACGCTTCCAGAAAATGATTTAGAATATGCTGTTCTCATTTCGACACAACCTGATTTTTCACAGAATAATGAGGCCTACAAAATGAGTCTGGTAGATGATACGTTGATATCCACAATTGACTTTTCCGATGATGCATATTTTACTATTATCTCAGCTAGTGAGTTGCAAATACAATTGATAAATGAGGGTTACTCGTCATTAACGCTTACTATTTATCCTAGTTTTTCTTCTGGAGAATTCCAAGTTGTAATTAGCGATGAAAATATATTAGATGGGGAATTAACCATATTTAATGTAGTAGGTCAATTAATGGAAAAAATGGATATTACAGGAGCAAATACTATTTATCAATCATTTAACAACTTAGCTTCAGGAGAATATATTGTGCGGTACAAAGATGCCAAAAACAGCATTAATCAACGCTTGATAATCGCAAAATAAGTATTCCCAATGGGACAAGGCAAAAAAGAATGGATCTCTAACTTACGTGTTGTTGCAACCCTATGTGTTGTCTTGCTGCATGTAGCCTCTTCAGTCTTATACAAGTATAACGAAGTGCCAAACTCCCACTGGTGGGTCGGAAACGTTTACGATTCATTTGCACGTTTTTCAGTTCCATTGTTTTTAATGATAACAGGAGCTTTATTATTAGGAAACCAGCATTCATACCCCATTTTTCTTAAACGAAAAGTTATAAGAATCCTTTTGCCATTTGCCTTTTGGACAGCTATTTATATCATTTATAATTTTATTGAACCTCCACAATTTAATGGAAAATTAGAATCACAGTCAAATTTTTCTTGGATTCTTCAACAATTAAAGGGTGGAAGTTCTTCTTACCACTTATGGTATGTCTATATGCTTTTTGGGATTTATTTAACTATTCCTTTGATAGCCAAACTAGCAAGTAGTATTAGGAAAATATACCTCGTGTTGTTCTTAATAGCGTGGATCCTATTTATTATTCTTTCCGCTTCACGTACTTCCGTAAGTAATTTTGAATGGAATCTTTGGTATTACTTTGGGTACGTAGGCTACGTTGTTTTTGGCTATTATTTATCTATTATAAATACGAAGTCAAAACGAATATCAGCGTTAGCAGTGATCACATTTTTTATTGGATTATTTATCACTGTTTATGGAACCTATTATTACACCGATATGAATGGTTTATTTTACAAAAACTATTATTCTTATTTAACTCCGAATGTTCTACTAATGACGGCCAGTATTTTTGTCTTAATGAAAAATGCAAATATTAACTTGTCGGGAGTATTAAAGAAACCTCGGGATCTCATTGATAAACACAGTTATGGTATTTACCTATCCCATATTCTAGTTTTAAACTATTTGATAATGTATGGTGTTGATTGGGATTTAATTCATCCATTAATTGGAATTCCTTTAACTGCAATCATCACGCTTATTGGATCGGTAGCGAGTGTTTATTTGATTCGTAAAATTCCTTTTGGAAAGTATATTTCAGGATGATTAAAAAGCGGTAATTAATAGATCTAAATCTTTGTAGGGCAGACTATAAGTTTCACCTAAGTAAGAAGAAGTTAATGTTCCATTATAGATATATACACCATGCCTGAATCCTTTATCGGTTCTAATTAATTTTTCGCATCCACCACCATCTGCTATTTCTAGAACCAGTGGTGCAAAAATATTACTCAAAGCGTAAGATGCAGTACGCGAGACTCTTGATGCAATATTGGGAACACAATAGTGCGTAACGCCATGTTTCTTATATGTCGGTCGTTCGTGAGTTGTAACTTTAGAAGTAGCAAAACATCCGCCTTGATCAATAGCCACATCCACTATAACAGATCCAGCTTTCATTCCTTCAATCATTGGCTCTGAAACCACACAAGGAGTTCTGCCGTGCGGGGCTCTCAAGGCTCCAATCGCTACATCCGCTCTTCTTAAGGCTTTCTCCAACACTTTTGGTTGAATCACTGAAGTAAAAACTTTCTGACCTAAATCCTGTTGAAGTCTTCTTAATTTATATACCGAATTATCAAATATTTTTACTGAAGCACCCATTGCCAATGCGGTTTTTGCAGCAAATTGACCAACAGTGCCAGCACCAATAATAACCACTTCTGTTGGGGTAATGCCGGCAACTCCACCAAACATTAATCCCTTACCTCCATTTACATTGCACATTAATTCTCCGGCAATCAAAATAGATGTTGTGCCTGCTATTTCTCCCATTGACCTTACTATAGGGAATATTTGTGCTTCATCTTTAATATAATCCCAAGCAATTGCTGTAATTTTCTTTTTCATCAAGCCGCGCAAAGTGCTTTCTGGCTGAACTGTAAGTTGTAGTGCAGAAAACAAGGTTTGCTTGTGCTTCATCATTTCAATTTCTTTAGGAGATGGAGGGGTTACTTTTAATATAATATCTGCTTGATATACTGCCTCAGGTGATAGAACAATTTCTGCACCTGCCTCGCTATAATCTTGATCGGAAAAATTTGCATGTTCACCTGCATTTGTCTCTACTACAACACGATGTCCATTAGCTACAATTTGCCCAGCAGCTTCTGGTGCCAAGGCAACTCGGTGTTCTTGAAACTCTGTTTCTCTTGGAATGCCAATGTATAAATTTGATTTTTTACGACCTACCTCCAACATTTCTTCTTGGGGCATTAATGAAGCTTCGTAGGCTAATGATTTAAGAGCGTCTCCAGAGGAAATCATGTTGTTATAGTGATTTTACGGCGGTTAGTATCAATTATTTCAATTGCCACTTTTACGCAGTTATCAGGTAAAAGTTTCGGTATTTTATTTGCCCATTCGACGAAGCATATATTGCCACTGTAAAGCTGTTCGTCTAATCCGCTGTCCATAGCTTCTTCTTCATTTTTAATACGGTAAAAGTCAAAGTGGTTTATTTCTCCATATTGCTCAGAGAAGTATGTGTTTACTATTCCATAAGTAGGGCTAGAAACCGCGTCTTCAACATTTAGCACCTTACAGATCTCACCAATTAGAGTAGTTTTACCTGCACCCATTTCTCCATCAATAATAAAGACTTGATTAGCGGTACATAGTTTTGATATAGCTTTTGCTGCTGTGTAGAGGTCCGACTGATTATCTATTGAAAAATTTTCCAAATTGGACTATTTCTTTTTTACAATATACAACAATTCATCAGCATGAAAACGATACTTTTCATATTGCTCTTTTGGCATATCTTTATGGTAATCGTAAACTTCAACTTCAAATCCTGCAGCTTCTAATTTTTTTTGGTAATCCAAACCGTACAACCGAACATGATCGTATTGCCAAAAGTGTTTTTCTCTTTCTGCTGGAGATGTAAGTGAAGCATCTTCATACGTTTCTGAACGCGATGTATCAATTGGGACTTGAAAAATGCCCCATCCTCCTGAATTCATAATACGGTGTAATTCAGTCATACATTTATGGTCATCCTCAACATGCTCCAATACATGATTGCAAAAAATGACATCGTACTGATTGTCTTCCAATGGAATCTTATGTAGATCAAAATGAATATCTGCAAGTGGTGATAGCAGATCGCCAGTTGTGTATTCTAGATTGTTTTGTTTTTTAAACTTGCTATAGAAACATTGCTCAGGTGCTATGTGCATTACCTTTAAATTCTCTTCTGTAAAGAAATTAGATTTATCTTTTAGATAAATCCACATTAAACGATGCCTTTCTAATGTGAGGTCGTATGGACAAAGAACATTGTCTCTATGTGCTACATTTGAGCCGTAGGAAAGGAATTTCTTAAACGATTTTTCACAAACAGGACAATCTACTTTATTCCCTTTGTAAACCAAAGGGGCAAATACTCTAAAAACATAACTCAACCGGATCAGCAATGGCCTTGGTAAAGTATTTAGTAAGTATTTATATAACTTTTTCATGGTTTCATGTAACCAACTTATTTAAGTAACTCATCTATGTTACGGGCATAATCGTAAGAATCATCCAGGAAAAAAGTTAACTCAGGAGTTTTTCTAAGTTGATTTTTCACAACTTGGGCAAGTATATGTCTCACTTGACGTCCATTGTCTTGAACATTTTTAAGAACTTCCTCATTTTCTTTTGCTCCGAAAACACTTATATAAACTTTAGCGGTTCCCATATCAGGAGACACGCGAACTATGGTAACGCTCACCATTGCTCCCATACAAATCGTTCTTGCTTCTTTTTGAAAGATTAAGCTAAGTTCCTTTTGTATAACACCTGCAATTTTTTCTTGTCTAATGCTCGCCATAACAAATACAAATGTATGTTAACCTTCGTTAAATAGAATTAAAAATGAATTACGCTTTTGAAGCTATCTTAACAAAGTCATCGTAACTAATTTCTTTCTCATTAACTTTAATCGTATTCTTCAAGAAGTTAAGAACTTTTTGATCGTATAATGAGTCGTATATTTTACGCGCTTCTTCCTCATTAGAAAGAACATTTTGAGCATATTTATTCATTTCCGCATCATCTGGAACCATCATGCCATATTGTGCATATTGACCTGATAATAGTTCTTTCGTAAAGTCAACAACCTCTTCATTGTCAACCTTAATGTCATTTTCTTTGATGATTTTGTTCTCTACTAATTGCCATTTTAAGCTTTCAGAATACTGCTCGTATTCAGCTTCTACTTGCTCAGGAGTGATTTTTTCTTTACTCGATGAAAGAATCCATTTCTTTAAAAACTCATTCGGTAGCGTCAATTTTAACTTTTTAACAATGCTTTCTGTCAAATCTCTTTTAAAAACTTTATCACTGTCTTTAACAAACATTCCAGAAAGCTCACTTTCAATTCTCAGCCTAAAATCTTCTGCAGTTGTAACAGCTCCTTCACCATAGATTTTATCAAACAACTCTTGATTAACCTCTGCGGGGGCTAAACTTTTGACATCAGTAACTTTTAACTCAACATTTCTAGTATAAGCAGCAGCTCTTTCAGCAGAGATATTCAACATTGCTGCTAAATCTGATTCACTTCTAGAAATTGTTCTTGGGTCTATGATTAATGTATCACCTGCTTTTAATCCAATTAATTTTTTCTTTGCTTTTTTATCTTCTGTAAATTCAACTGATACTGTCGAAGAATGAGAAAAACCACCATCAACGGGTTTGTCATTATCATCCAACTCTGTAAAATGAGACATAATCATGTCTTTTTCGTTACTTACATCCGTTGAAGATAGTTTGCCATATCTTTTTGCAAAGTCATCCAATTGCTTATCGACTAATGTTTTGTCAACTTTTACTTTGTAATATGTGTGTTTATCTTTTGCAGTCAATTTAACCTCAAAATCTGGAGCTAACCCAATTTCATAAGAAAATTCAAAATCACCGGGGTTTTTCCAATCAATATCGATCTGGTCATCCACAACAGGTATTGGATTACCTAAAACGTTTAAATTGTTTTCTGTAATGTGTTTATGAAGTGTATCGTTCAGCAATTTATCAATTTCCTCAGCTAAAATTGAAGGACCATACTTTTTCTTAATTACAGTCGTTGGAACTTGACCAGACCTAAATCCAGGCATTTGAACTTGCTTTTTATAAGACTTTAATGATTTCTCGTATTGATCGCTGTAGTCCGAGTTTGCAATTTTTATTGTTAAAACCGCATTTAGTTTGTCTGTGTTGTTTTGTTGAATATCCATGTTTTATGGTTTTTCTCTTATTTATTTCTTTAAATACAAAAGGCATCGTGCGCTGGCACGATGCCTTTTAATGTAGTACGGATGGAGAGACTCGAACTCTCACACCTTGCGGCACTAGATCCTAAATCTAGCGTGTCTACCAATTCCACCACATCCGCATTATCCAAATTGAATTGGCTCTTTTGCCAAAATTGGAGTGCAAATGTACGACAAAGAATGTGAACTCAAAACATAGTGCTAAACTATTTTAGCCTTTTAAAAGGGGATATGTCCATAAAAAAAGGGCTGTCTCATCGAGACAGCCCTTTTTTAACACATTACTGTTGTATCGTAATGGTTATTTCTGTACAATCATTTTGCTAGTGATTTTACTTCCTTCAGAAACTAAAGAATAGTAATATACACCTGAAGCAAATTCAGTAGCATCAACTTGAATACTGTGAGATCCATTGGTTAATGTACCTAAATCCATTGTTTTAACAACTTTACCTGCCATGTCAACAAACTCAAACTGAACATCAGATGTGTTCGTTAATTCGAAGTTAATAGTAGAATTATTGTCAAATGGGTTTGGCATGTTTTGTCCTAAAACAACTCCAGTTTCAGAAACTTCTGCAATTCCAGTTGAAGCATCAAAGTTCATTCTTACCATTGGAGTACCATTTGTGTAATACTGACTTCCTGTTCCGCCAACTCCACCATACATGATGAAACTTGTTTGATCTGGAGAATACCCACTAACACCATAGTAAAACTCAGAATAACATCCAACAACGGCTAAGTAAGTTGAACCAGCAGTAATTGAAGGGTGCGTAAATAGTTCTAAAGAGATGTTGGCATTACTAGCAGCCTCAGCACTCGTTACTGTATATTCAGCAGTTTCATCAACATAAGTAAATGCAGAACCATCCCATACATAAAGTTTACCATAGATAATAGTTCCATCAGGGGTTCCATTTCCAATAGTTACATCAAGTCCGAAAACTGCTTCTGTTGCAAAAGCATCAAAATAAGAACCTGCTTCGAAAGCAAAATCTCCAGGAACTCCTCCATCTTCACCACCACTTGCACCTGGAGTACCGTCAGTATCCCTAGCGTAAATGTATTGACCTACTTCAAAGCTATCTCCAGTCAACACATTGTTAGCAGGCACATCATCCACTAAATCAGCAGAAATATCCATTGTAAAAGAGTAATTTCCAGTTGCTGAAGGGGTAAGCAAACTAGTTGCGACAAGGCTGTCAGAAGCTGCAGCAGCAATTGAAACACCTGGACTTGAACCTGTATTTGCTCCAGAATTTACATCTACATTTAACATAACACCTGTTTGTGTATCAGATCCTTCATTTGATACCATAGTCCAAAAATCAATAGGAGCAACTTGTGTTAAAGGAATTTGGTAATAGTGTAAACCTAAAGATCCCCAATCGTTATCTCCTGTTTTAATATCATTATTTGGTTTAGTCACAATATTTACGTCATCAACAAACCATCCGTATGTTATATTTTGTGACCCTGGAGACCAGCTGAAACGAATCCATACAGTACTTGGATTTCCAGAAATAGCACTAGAAATATCATAAGTTCGTAACATTGGATTCGGATAAGGATCTCCACCTGTACTTGTTAAGTTTGGAATATCATCATTGTTTCCTACGGATACAAAAGTAACACCATCCGTACTTACTAAAACCTCTTGAATGTCAACGAATCTTGCACCGTACTGTTCGAATTGAATCGTTACGTCAGTAGTACCACCAGTTAAAGTTGGTATATCTATTGAATTAGCTGTTGTTGCAGTAAATGTAGAATTTGAAGGAGCAGGGGTGCCCGTCGTTGGGTCGCCATTATATAACTCTAAATAATTCCCTCCTGAAGTAGAAGCAATGCCGCTATTAAAAGCCCAAGAATCATTAACTGCATCAATTGTCCACCCCATAGGAGCCATTTCACCAGCATTGTCAAGAACCCAATCTCCAGGAACTGAAAAATCTGAAATTGGATAAGCTACACCAAGCGCTTTGGCTTGTAAAGGAGCCTCAGCTACCGTGTTTATTTTTTTTATGGAGAACAATTCTCTTTGTGCAGTAGGTGCCTGTGCGAATAAACTTCCGCTAACAGCCAACATTGTCATACTTAAGTAAACTTTTTTCATAATCTATTTTATTTTCTATTAGTGTTAATTCTTTTTTTAAGAACACAAATATAACGAGACAGTTGCCTTTTCAAAGAATTAAGACACTATTTATTAAGTAACGGTAAAAAATTTAACGTAAACGGTGAAAATTGTCAAAAGATGGTGTTGTTTAATTGGCAACTTCACTCATAAACTTAATTCTCATCAGCTTAAGCTCTTCTTCTGTGTAATCTTCATCAAACTCTATAAGGGCTGCCTCGATAGAGTCTGTATCTGCATCATCCATAAAGTACTCAAATATTTCCTCCTGAGCATCTTCGTCCAATAGCTCATTTAAATGATAATCTATATTTATTTTAGTGCCTGAAGCAACAATAGCTTCAATCTCAGTTATAAGCTCATCGATTTTTTTGCCTTGGGCTTTCGCAATGTCTTCAAGCGGTAATTTTTTGTCAATATTTCTAATAATAGTAACTTTTGACCCACTTTTATTTACAATTGATTTAACCACGAAATCTTCAGGGCGCTCTATATCATTTTCATCAACGTATTGGATTATGACATCTAAAAAAGGTTGCCCATATCTTTTCGCCTTGCCTTGCCCAACTCCTACTATATTTTGAAGTTCTTCCATAGAAATTGGATACTGCAATGTCATATCTTCTAAAGAGGGATCCTGGAACACAACAAAAGGAGGGACACCTTTGCCTTTGGCAATTTCCTTTCTTAAATCTTTTAACATTTTAAAAAGTACATCGTCAGAGGCTCTTCCTCCTTTTTGATTTACAACAATATCAGAGTCATCCGTATCATTGTAATTATGCTCTTTAATTAACATAAATGATTTTGGATTTGAGATAAAATTCTCTCCTGCTTCAAGTAAAAATAAGGTTCCGTAACTTTCGATTTCTTTTCCAACTAGTCCTGCAACAATTACTTGTCGTAAAACTGCATTCCAGAACAACCCCTCTTTTTCTTTTCCAGCTCCAAAGAATTCATTGTTGTTATGTTTATAGGTATTAATTTCACTCGTGAGGTTGCCTGTTAAAATATCTACAAAATATTTTACCTTATGCTTGCCTACAATACTTTTTATGGTTTTCAGTACAAGTTGAACATCTTCTTTTCCTTCAGATTTTTCTTTTGGAAACCTTGAATTATCGCACATATCGGCTCCCTCTCCATTTATTTCATCAAATTCTTCACCGAAATAATGTAAAAGGAATTTTCTTCTATTCATACTGGTCTCTGAATAGGCAACAACTTCCTGTAGAAGTTGATTTCCAATTTCTTGTTCTGCTACAGGTTTACCATGTAGAAACTTTTCTAATTTCTCTATATCTTTATAGCTATAAAAAGCTAAACAATGTCCTTCTCCACCATCTCTTCCTGCTCTTCCTGTTTCCTGATAATAACTCTCTAGTGACTTTGGAATATCATGGTGAATAACAAACCTTACATCTGGCTTGTCAATTCCCATCCCAAATGCTATGGTAGCACAAATTACATCAGCATCTTCCATTAAAAACATATCTTGGTGCTTTGCTCTTGTGTGTGCATCTAAACCAGCATGATAAGGAAGTGCTTTTATACCATTTACTTGTAATACTTGAGCAAGTTCCTCTACTTTCTTTCTACTTAAGCAATAAATAATTCCAGATTTTCCTTCTCTAGATTTAACAAACTTAATAATCTCTCTTTGAACATCAACTTTTTGTCTAATCTCATAATAAAGATTCTTTCTGTTAAACGAATCTTTAAAAACCTTGGCATCTACCATGCCTAAGTTCTTCTGAATATCTTGTTGAACTTTTGTTGTCGCTGTTGCTGTTAATGCAATTATTGGAACATCAACTATGCTTTCAATCATCGGTCTTAAACGCCTGTACTCCGGTCTAAAATCATGTCCCCATTCTGAAATACAATGCGCCTCATCAATAGCGAAAAATGAGATAGTTATTTTGCTTAAAAAGTCTAAATTTTCTTTTTTTGTTAAAGACTCTGGTGCAACATACAATAACTTTGTTTTCCCATCTACAGTGTCTTGTTTTACTCGGGCAATCTCTGTTTTGTTTAATGATGAGTTTAAAAAATGGGCGATACTATCATTCTCACTAACCGAACGAAGTGCATCAACTTGATTCTTCATTAAGGCAATTAATGGAGAAACCACAATAGCTGTCCCCCCACTCATTAAAGCCGGTAACTGATAGCACATCGACTTACCGCCTCCTGTAGGCATAATAACAAAAGTATTGTTTCCGTCTATCAGGTTTTGAATTACTTCTTCCTGTTCTCCTTTGAAGCTACTAAAACCAAAATATTTCTGTAAGGACGCTTTTATTGACTCTTCTACTACTTGCATTTTTCTTTTTTCAAAAGGAAACTTTATCGATTACTTAATTTGTTATTACTAATATACTATAAAAGGTTCAGAGAAAAAACTTGTTTTCGTCATTCATCAAGATTTTATCGTTAAGAATGACTTTTTATTAGATTGTTTTTCTATTCTTTTATTTTTTTTGCCTTTGCCTTTGCATCAGACATTATTTTATCTGCTTGAATTTGAGCCGTATCTTCCACTCCTTGAGCTGTTGCTTCTGACTCCGACTCAATCTTTTTTGCCTTCGAATCTCCTTCTGCAATTACTTTATCTCCTTTGATGTTTGCTTCAGAAATCATTTTATCTGCTTTTTTATCCGTTTCAGTATTCATTTTCTTTGCTGCAATTTCAGCAGCTTTCTTTTTAATAGGATTATTTGCATCATCAATCAACTTCTGGGCTTGAGCATACCCTTCTTGTCTTAGCTTTTCTGCAGCTTTCTTACCTTCAGCTATAACCGTATTACCAGCAGCTAAGCTTTCTTTTCTGATTTTCTCCCCAGAAGCTTTTCCAGCCACCCTTATCTGATCAGCCTTTTCTTTCGCCTCTGCGATCAATTTATCTGCTTGTTTTTGAGCATCCTCCAACAGCTTTTTTGCTTCGTCATACACCTTGTCTTTTACTTCTTCTATTACATCCTCCACAACATTTTGAGCTTGACCTTTTAAATCAGTTTTAATTATTGGATTAATAGCAGTGCCTCCAATACCTATTTTAATCGGAATATTGTCTTCTAAATCCACACCAAAACGGTTTAACCCAGATAATAAGCTAGCAGCTTCACCACCAAACATGCTTTGAGGGATTTCCATTTCCATTTGATAATCCAATTCTTGGAGAAAAGATGTTGATCCCTCAACAGTCGTGTTAATTTTTCCCATTTTAACATCAAAAGGTTCAATCCAAATTTTGCCATCTCTAAACGCATAAGTAATATTAACATTTTCTAATGTTTGTGTTTTAAGCTTGTCCATTTTTAAAGCCTCTGATATTTTTATTAGTACAGGAAGATCTCTAACGACTACTTTATTCGTATGAACTTTTCCATTTCCTGTTATAGTTTCATAAATGGGCTCCATATTTGCATCAATATCTGTAACCATACTAAGACTTGTAGAAAAATCTCCTTTGCAATATTTAGCCATTGGGACCATTTTTTCCATTGTGTTAAAGTACAATGCTGCTGTAGGAATGTCTAAGTCTTTAATGTCTATTTTCATGTCTATTTGTGCTCTGTCTTTTGAAATCGAACTGTAGGATCCATCAAGTCCGATACTACCATCAAAAACATTCATTTTCATTCCTTTTAAAATAGCTAAACCTTCATTTACAACAATACCACCGGTAAAATTTGAAACCTCCAAGCTGTCATATAACATCTTTTCTATTCTTGTTGTAAGGTTAAAATTGATGTTATCAGGAATATCGATTGTTTCAGTATCTAATGAATCAGAAGTTGTTGCCGAAGTTGGTTCTTCTGATGCTGACTCTTCTGATACTGGAGCATTTGGGTCTGCATACATTAACTCATCAACATTAAAGTAGTTAGAAGCAATATTGAATGATCCTGTCAGGATCTCATCCTTTAAAAAATACTCCATATAGTTATCAATACTGCCGTCAGCGTGCAAGTCACTTTCTCCTATTTTTGCTTCAAAATATGTAAGGTCTAGGTATTGAGGAGAAAACTGAAATAACATAGAATCAATTGCAGTTAGGTAATTAAATGCTGAGGTTTGGTAATTCATTTGTGCTATTTTCAAGTTTCCATTTGCCTTGAATTTTTCATAATCTTCTTTTTCTAAGGCTGATACATTGCCCTTTAAAGCTATATTAGTTGTTATTATTCCACTATATGACTCTCCTTCATCCAATGGAATAATTTCCGCTAGTTTGGACAAATCTAAAAATGTGTTTAGCTTGCTTTCTATATTAGGATCTGTCATCATATTTCGAAGCTTTAGTGATGCATCTACTTCATTTCCTGCAAACTCTAAATGAAACTTATTAATATCTATTTTAGTATTGTTTAAGTCAATATCTGCCTCACGATTTACTTTAATATCTAGGCCTATTTTATCAACTTTTCCCGGAAGATCAGGGTATTGGAACCATGCATTTGAAACACTTAAATCTAAATTAAACCCAGGCATAGATTCCTCACTAAACTCTCCAAAAACTTTTCCTTCAAAAACAAGGTTGCCATCTGTTTTAAGATCTCCAAAATCAGGAGAATAAACACCCGGAACCATACTCAACAATGAGCTAAATGATTGTTTGGTGGCTCCGAAATTTATATCCATATCCATAATTTCGTCTGTCATTAAAAACCACCCATCAAAAGAAAGTCCTAATTCATTGAACACCAATTCGTTTTCTTTGAATGTAAACGTCATTTCATTTTCGGGCATATCTATTTCCATATTACATTTAATACCGGTAACTGCTTGTGACAAGTAATCGACATTATCATATCCAAATGTAACTCCCCCAATGTCACTTAAGGTTTCTAACGCATATGTTGTTCCGTTAACTGAAGCACTTCCCTTATGGTTCAAACCATCCAATTCCATATACATTACATATAGTTGGTCATCGTATATAAAGGAGCCGTTTTCTATATAGTACTCATCTAGAGCTAGTTTTAATGGAGCGGATTCATCAATTTCTTCTTCCTCTTCTGTTGAATCAGAGATGGCAATATCATAGTTTGCTCTGCCATCTTTTAAAACCATTACATGTATTTTTGGTTCAACCAAACCAACGGATGAAATTTCATATTGATTGCCACTTATAACACTCCATAAATTTAATTTAAGATTGGTTTGTTTTATATCTACCAATTCAATTCCTTCAAACTCATCAATTCCTGTTAATGTCAAATCATTTATTTCTAAGGAAAATTTTGGAAACGTAGAAAGCAAACTAAGATCAACTTTACCAAAATTAAGTTCAGCATTTAAACTCGCATTTGCCTCGTCTTTAATAAACTGCACTATCTGATCTTTGAATAGAACCGGTAATAGTATTATTAAAATAATTAATACTAAAAATGTTATTCCTGTCCATTTCAATAAGCGTTTTATTAAGCTTTTTTTATTTTTTTCCATTTATTTTTTTTCTAATTTAAAGATAATGGGATTCATTTAACAAATGATATAAATTTTTAAAAATGTTTCATCTTTGCAAATATTATGCGATTTGAGAAAATAATAATATCAGTTGGAATTATACTTCTATTCGGAACTAACTCCATTTTATATGTCCCTTCAATAAACGAAAGTGTTTGCCATATGTTGGTTAATTCAACTCTTTAGATCAACCATAGCTAAATATGCCATTAGCCCCATTCCTATTTCCAATGCCTTTTCATTTATAGTAAAATTGGATGTGTGCAATCCCCCCGTAGGTGCCTTTGAAAAATCAGAAGTTCCTAATCGATAAAAGCATGCAGGAATTGCTTGAGAGTAATAAGCAAAATCTTCGGCAGTCATTCTTAAATCAAGATCAATCACATTCTCCACACCCAAAAAGTCAATTGCTGCATTTTTAGATAATTTGGTTAATTCATCATCATTTACCAAAAACGGGTATCCTTTTCGAACTTCAAATTCACATTTACCCCCCATTCCTTCAGCAATTGAGGTAGCCATTTTAATCATTAAGCCATGTGCTTCTTCTCTCCATTCTTCGTTAAAAGCCCTAAATGTTCCTAAAAGATTTACTTCATCAGGAATAATATTTGTAGAACCGTTTCCTTGAATAGACCCAAATGATAAAACACTTGGACTATAGGGACTTACCCTTCTACTAATTAATTGTTGTAGTGCGATAATAATATGTGAAGCAATTAATATAGGGTCAATTGTTTTGTGTGGTAAAGCAGCATGCCCCCCTTTACCGATTATTTTCACATGTAATTCATCTGCAGAAGCCATGTACATACCTGGTTTAAATCCAACCTTGCCCGCTTCTAGCTCAGGGTAAACGTGTTGTCCGATGATGTTAATGGGCGCAGGGTTTTGTAAAACGCCCGCTTCAATCATCAATTTTGCCCCTCCTGGTATTCTCTCTTCTCCCGGTTGAAAAATTAATTTAATTGTTCCTTCAAACTCATTTCTTAATTCATGCAAAATAAGCGCTGTGCCTAACAAAGAAGATGTATGAACATCATGACCACAAGCATGCATTTTCCCTTCGTTTTTTGATTTAAAAGAAACATCAGCAGTTTCTAGGATTGGCAAAGCGTCTAAGTCTGCTCGCAATGCAATCGTTTTTGACGATGGATTATTTCCTTCAATTATCGCCACGACACCGGTTTTTACAATACCTTTTTCGTGCTTGATTCCTGCATTTTTTAAAAATTTGGAAACTAATTCGCACGTTTCATACTCCTCAAATGAAAGTTCTGGATTTGCATGAATTGCTCTTCGAACTGCAATAATTTGTTCTTTGTTTTGAGCTGCTATTTTTTTTATTCTTTCAATCATCATTTTCACTAAAAAAAGCCATTCCACTAATAATCATTTTAAAAGCGACAAATAACATAAATATTCCAAAAACCAACCTAATCAAATTAGGAGACATTTTTAACGCGACCTTCGACCCGATAAAACCTCCAATAACAAATGCAACTGCTATAATAGCAGCGTATCCAATAGATGTTTTTGTAATGGCACCATGCTGCCAATAACTATAAAAAGCCATTATTCCGATTGGCGGAAGCATAGTTGTAATACTTAATCCTTGTGCTTCATGTTGGGTAAATCCCATAATAAAAACCAACGCAGGAACAATTACTATTCCGCCACCAACTCCAATGAACCCACTCATAAGGCCTGCACAAATCCCAATACTTGTTAAAAGTAAAATAGTTGAAACTCCCATACTAAAAATCTAATGATAATGATAAATATCTCACTGGGTCCAGCACTAAGCCATCATCAACCCCCCATGCATAATCAAAACGAATATAATAGCCAAACAACTTAGACCGTAAACCAAGTCCGTAGCCATACACTATGGGTTCTTTCTGATTTTGCAGAATAATCTCATAATTAAAGCCTTCAATCAAAGTTGTATTAAATGCATTATCAGAAGTATAAGGGTTTGTCCCCGACCATGCTGCTCCTATATCTCCAAAACCAACTACCATAAAATTTGCCAAAAATGATGACTTAATTGGTTTATTTGAAAAGTACTTAAAGACTGGAACACGTAATTCATTATTTATTAAAGCAAAGCTATTTCCATTTCGTACGTTTTGGTAAAACCCTCTTACCGGAGTGCCGATAGTTTGAAATTGGTAATTCTGTTTAGGGTCTGGTAATATCGAATAATCGAATTGCGGTCCCAGCCAATTATCTACTCCACCCAAATAATTCAATAACCTTTGATGCCCTACAGACGTATTAGCTGCAAGTCTAGTTGCAAAAATAATATTCCTATGTATTTTTTGATAATGCCTAAAATCAATACCAAATACAAAAAAGTCAGTTTCAGCTTTATCTAATTCCCTGTAAAACTCTCCCCAAACTTTAAAACGAGTTCCATTGAGAATATTCAGCCCGATTACGCGCGTATTATCAAACACGTAATCTAATTTGACTCCAGCTAAATAATGCTTTTCATTTTCAGTCGCTAAAGTTGATGGTTCAGTACTCAAAGTTACTATTTTATCATACCGAACACTATTCGTTAACCGAAGGCTAGCTACTTCATTGAAAGGGAATTTTAAATTATATTTAGCGTCATAAGTTTGGATCTTTTGTGCATTTTCAGATGGTGAGTTTCGTGTAAACGATTGCCTTGACACCAAATATTTTTTATCCATTCTTGATTTTAAATTCTCATACGAAAGCATATACTCAGTATTGTTAAAGTTTAAAGGAAACCTAAAACCCCCAATTATTCGATAATCTTCAAATAAATCAATCATTCCCATTTTAATTAGTGTATTAAATCCAGAAGCTTGATATCCTCCGCCTGTATACCTTTGGTATGATTTATTTAAGAAGCTGTTATCTACTTGGGATACGACATAATCAGTAGTATAATTAACGTAGTATAATTCTTGTCGAGGTAATTTAAAAGTTTCTTTTTCTTCTTTTGGGACACTATCTTTTTTTGATGCCTCGTTAAATTTTATGAAGACCTTTTCTACAACAGGAGCTTTGTCATTGTAAAATTGATAGTCATTTATGTCAACATAGTTAGAGTCTATTTTCTCAGCACTCTCACTTGTCAAAATAGTCGGAATGTTATTGTTTAGCTTCGACTTAAGCCAATAACTCATAAATGTTGTATTGACTAATTCATCTTCAATTATCCTGTCCTTTTTATATTCTCCCTTATAAAAATGATACTTTCCATTCTTCAACATCAACATAGAATATGTTCCGGAATTTTCAATAGGCTCATACTCCAATACATCTCTTGAATAATTGGACATTCGAGCAGTTACTGAAAAATATTTATAATGAACAGCGGTATCAATAAAACTAATAGCGCTATCGTAGTAAGCAACATATCGATTCCTTATTCCGTTGGCATTTGATAGGTATGAATAACGTTCCTTGGAATACTGGTTTGGAGATGATTCGTCTATATAAGGTGTGTTTGTAATTCTAGTCAATGGCCTTTTAATGTGATCGATATCTAAAATATATATGTCTTTATCTTTTTTGTATTGAATTGTTTGGACCTTCTTTCTAATTGTATCGTCAATTCTATTGGACGTAAATATTACGCGTGTATCATTATCAACAAATCTTGGAGACAAGTCATCGAATATGTCATTTGTCAATTGTTTTTGATTATTTCCAATTACACTGTATAAAAATAAGTCTGTTTTCCCTTTTGCAACAGCCGAAAGGATCAATTTGTCCCCTGTATTATTATAAGACATACTCAATACCTTTTCCATTTTTCGAAGAGGTCGTTTATCTTTTTTTTTATCTTCCATATCGTAAAGATTTAAAACTAATTCTCCTTTTTTCTCTTCTATAAATGAAAGGACTTTGCTCGTAGGATGCCAAGCTAAAACAGGATGTGAATAATCAGGCAACCTGTCCAACTTATGTTCTCCTTTAGCTATTTTCTTCGATTTTTTTTCTTTAATATCATACAACCACACTTTGTACTGGCCTAATTCGTTGGTCACATAGGCAGCGTAATTGCCATCTGGGCTCATTTTAAATTTTTGGTATTTTCTTGTTTTTTTTGTTTTAATGCTAAACTCTTCTTCTTTTGGTTCAATTCTAAATAAATCATCTTTCGAATATCGTTCTTTATAGTATGCTACAAAATCTTTGGATAACGTTTTGAGGGTTGTTCCTAACACATACATGTAACCACTTTCAACGTTTCGACTTACTCTGGTCATATAGAGAATATTTGGAATCATTTTTTTGCCGTAAACCTCATCAATATAATTCCACAATGCGTAGCCTGCTAATCTAGAATTTTCTCCTTCTAGTCGATTAAACTTATCATAAGATCCTGTCAAAACTCCATCTTTCACTTTATTGTCGATCTCGGTAGTCCAATCCCCAGCCATATAATCTGTAAAGCCATTGATAAACCAATCTGGAAAAGTGAGAATGGTAGAGCTTTTTAAGGCGTCTTTCCAGTTGTCTCCATACATTAATTTATGAACCACAATGCTTGCAATTCCAGAGCGAATTTGCCGATCTAATTTATCATGATCACCTTCGTAAAAAATAAAAATCTTATTACCATCAACTCTTGCAATACCTCCGATATTAGTGCTCTCGTCATTTCTTAATCCAATATTACTTTGCCGAAAAGCAGATTGAGAATTAAAAACAACAAACTGCAATTTATCCATAATATCATAGTCCAAGAAAGCTTCAATTTCTTGTAGGTATTTGTCGGCAGCTTTCGCTGTGTATATAGCATGTTCTTTTCCAGCGCCTGTAAAATACACATGAAATCGTTGGAAATTATACTCCTGCCAAAACATTGGATTGTATTGCACCCTATTCTTTCCAAAAGTATTGTTAGATCCTGTGTAAAATTGTGCACTACCTGATATCACTACTAGACAGAATAATACTATGATTAACACTATTTTATTTACAACTGTTTTCACGTAATAATAAAGACAAACGTAAAGATAGTTAAAATCGTATGAATTAATACCTTTGCTTTCGAATTAACACAAGAGCTATGATTACTGTTGAGCAACTTACATATAACCCTTTTCAGGAAAACACATTTTTAGTTTACGATGAAACAAATGACTGTGTTGTTATTGATCCAGGAATGTATGCACAAGAGGAAAGGACTGCTTTTGAAAATCATATAAAAAATAAAGGGCTAAACTTGGTTAAGTTAATTTCTACACATAGTCATTTAGATCATGTTTTTGGAAATGCTTTTGTCGCGGAAACATTTAACTTAGGGTTACAAATTCACAAAGAAGATTTACAAACATTAGAGATGTTTGACAGAACGGTAGATTTGTATCAAATACCAAATACACAAAAATCTCCAATGCCATCTTCCTACTTTGAAGAGGGAGACAAAATAGAATTTGGAAACTCACACTTAGACATAGTTTTTGTTCCCGGACATGCTCCTGGACATGTAGCTTTTATTTCGCACAAGCAAAAATTTGTAATAAATGGTGACTGCTTGTTTTATGGAAGTATAGGAAGAACCGATTTGCCTGGAGGAAATCATAATCAACTGCTTGAAAGCATTCGTACTAAACTTTTTACACTTGGCGATGATTACAAAATCTATTGTGGGCATGGGCCAGCAACTAATATTGGTTTTGAAAAAGAAAATAATTCATTTTTGAAATAAATTAAGGTTTCATTTTCTTTCATGTAGGCAACCCTCTTCCACCAAAGGTATTTTTATTACATTCGCTTTAAATAAAACTATAATGATTAATAAAGATCAGTTAAACTCCCTGGATAAGCGGCTATTGGCTTTGAAGGGATATCTTTGACATAGACGTCAAAGAAGTAGAAATTGAAGAGGAAGAACTTCGTACTCAAGATCCTGAATTCTGGGACGACCCAAAAACTGCCGAGGTTTTATTAAAAAAACTCAAACATAAAAAATTCTGGGTAAAAACTTACGAGCAAGTCCGAACTGATTTTGAAGATCTGGAAGTTTTATTTGAGTTCAATAAAGAAGGTGAGGCAACGGAAGAAGAAGTGGATGCAGCTAATGAAAAATTAGTGACAGATGTTGAAGAACTAGAGTTTAAAAACATGCTGAGTGCAGAAGAAGATTCTCTGAATGCAGTGATTCAAATTACCGCCGGAGCTGGAGGAACAGAAAGTTGCGATTGGGCCAGTATGTTAATGCGTATGTACATTATGTGGGCAGAACGCAACCAGATGAAAGTAAAAGAAATTAACTATCAAGCTGGAGATGTTGCAGGGGTAAAAACGGTTACTTTGGAGGTTGAAGGTGATTTTGCTTTTGGATATTTAAAAGGAGAAAATGGCGTTCACCGTTTAGTAAGAATTTCTCCATTCGATTCGAATGCCAAACGACATACATCATTCGCTTCTGCATATATTTATCCATTAGTAGATGACACAATAGATATTAAAATAAACCCCGCTGATGTTAAATGGGAAACCTTTCGCTCAGGTGGGGCTGGAGGTCAAAATGTGAATAAGGTTGAAACAGGCGTTCGTTTGCGACACAAACCTTCAGGTTTGGTAATTGAAAATACAGAAACTCGCTCTCAATTGGGAAACAAAGAAAAGGCTATGCAATTACTTAAATCCCAATTATACGAAATTGAAGTACGGAAAAAGCTAGAATCTAGGGCCGAAATAGAATCTGAAAAGAAAAAGATTGAATGGGGCGCACAAATCCGAAGTTACGTTTTAGACGACAGAAGAATAAAAGATCATAGAACTAATCATCAAACTAGCAATACTGAAGCCGTATTAAATGGAGAAATAGATGCGTTTTTGAAGAGTTATTTAATGGAGTTTAGTTAAATTACAAGAAAATAATATTTGTGCAACCTATTTTTAACATTTAACGTCTAGTGTAACTAGAACTAGTAACGAATCATGAAATATATAACTACATTATTGTGCTTTACTTTTTTTACATTAACCGTGTTTGGGCATGATGGAGAAAAAGGTTTTGAGTTTTCACAAAATAAAGGCCAATGGCCTGCAAATGTTTTGTATCACACAAAATTATTACAGGGGGGAATGTTTTTTGAGAAAAATAAAATCACATTTGACTTAATAAACAGCAAGCAAATAAATGAACTTTTTAATATTAAGCACAATGGCCCTTTATCAGAAACTAACACTTCTGAAAATCCAATAATTAGCCCTAGAGGTCTTACAAACAAAAAAGACTTACTAAAAAGAAATGCATACTCTATGAGTTTTAGAGGGGCGAATGAAACGCCTTCTATAGAAGCAACTAGCAGGCTGCAAAAACATCTTAATTATGCTATAGGAGATGATGAAAATAGGTGGGCTTCCGACGTTCCGGTTTTTAGGCAGATTGAATACCAAAACCTATATGATGGTATTAATATGCAATTTTACTCTACGGTTAAAAATTTGAAATATGATTTCATTGTCAGCGCAGGTGCAAATCCTTCAGATATTTTAATTGATTATGATGGCGTAAAAAATATTTCACTGGATAATGAAGGGTCATTGGTTATTCAGCTAGAAGATGACGAAGTTAGGGAGTATAGACCATTATCATATCAAACTATAAAAGGGAAACAGGTTATTGTGCCTTGTAAATTTGTTATTGAAAACAAAAGTGTTCGCTTCATATTTCCTGATGGCTATGATAGTTCTCAAGAGTTAATTATTGACCCTGTTATACTATTCTCTACTGTTGTTGGTTCTACCGCCGATAATTGGGGCTTCACCGCAACATATGATGTGCTTGGTAATTTATACGCAGCGGGAATAGCATTTGGTTCTGGTTACCCAACAACTATAGGGTCATTCGCTGGAGGTAGCTTTGATATTTCTGTTACCAAATGGAATTCAACGGGGTCAGCTATACTTTACTCAACATATATTGGAGGTTCGGTCGATGATGAAATGCCAAATAGCTTGGTTACCAATAGCAATAATGAGCTTATAATATTAGGGAGTTCTTCTAGTTCAGACTATCCAATAACCGGCTCAGCATACGACCAAAATTTTAATAGCGGAACTGGAATTTATGTAAACATGTGGGGTTCAGTTTATGCTGCGGGTTGTGACGTTGTATTAACAAAACTTAATGCAACAGGAGGAATACTGCAAAGTACTTTTATTGGTGGTTCAGACAATGAGGGAATGAATGAGAATTTAGTTTATAATTATGCCGATCAAGGTAGGGGGGAAGTTGTGTTAGACGCAGCGGATAATATATATGTTTGTACAAGCGGTTGGTCTACCGATTTTCCAGGTGCTATTGTTCCTAATAGTGGCAGCCAAGATGCAATAGTTTTTAAGATGAATAGTGATTTGTCAGGGTTATTGTGGTCAACTTATTATGGAGGTTCTGGAAGTGACGCAGGATATTCCATACGGTTAAATAGTCTAGGAGAGGTATATATTTGTGGAGGAACAGTGAGTACCGACTTAAATAAATCACCTGGCGGATTACTTACCTCAAATCAAGGAAACTGGGATGGGTACTTGGCTCGATTTAATGGTAGCACGGGGGCTTTAATGAGCGACACTTATATCGGCACATCTAGCTACGACCAGACGTTTATTCTTGAAATTGATCAAAGCAATGATGTTTATATGATTGGTCAAACATTAGGTAATTACTCTATAATTAATGCGGCATACTCTAATGCAGACAGTCCTCAATTTATTCATAAATTAAGCGCAGACCTTACAACCACTATTTACAGTACAATATTTGGTAATGGATCTTTAGCGCCTGGTGGGTTTGCAAATGCGATCAACATTGCGCCTACTGCATTTCTGGTCGATG
>Ga0209630_10001460_pt1 | contig 25126 bp, 24 predicted proteins | sample COG_01_FD_184745 | JGI IMG/M metagenome (GOLD analysis project Ga0209630, IMG submission 184745) | Pelagic Microbial community sample from North Sea - COGITO 998_met_01 (SPAdes) (version 2) | ecosystem: Environmental > Aquatic > Marine > Neritic zone/Coastal water | place: Helgoland, sampling... | reverse complement strand
TTAGTAATGGCTTTTGAAGAGGAATTTGGTTCAGAGATTTCTGATAGTGAAGCTGAAAAAATTTTAACTGTTGGTGATGCTGTTAAATTTATAGAAGGAAAAGCTAATTAATTTTTTCCATGCCCATAAATAATGATGGGGTAATGATTATCTTATCTTCTCCATCTGGAGCAGGTAAGACTACTTTGGTAAATCTGTTATCTAAGTTAGATAATTTCGAAGTTTCTATTTCACATACCACACGACAACCAAGGCACAATGAAGTCACTGATAAAGATTATTATTTTGTAGATGAGTCTGAGTTTAAAAGACTTATTAAAAATCAGGAATTTTTGGAATATGCCAAGGTGTTTAATAATTTTTATGGCTCAACAAGAACTCCAGTAATTAACAATCTAGATAAAGGAAAAAATGTACTTTTTGACATTGATTGGCAAGGAGCTGATCAGATTAAGAATAAAAAATTAGATTATAAATTAATTACTTTTTTTATTTTACCACCAAGTAAAGAAGTTTTGTTTGAAAGATTATCAAGTAGAGACATGAAAGATAAATTAATTGCTGAAGAAAGAATGAAGCAATTTGGAAGAGATGTTTTACACTGGATAAATTATGATTATGTTGTAATTAATAAAGAGTTGGATAATTGTTTTCAAAAAATTCAAGGTTTAATAGATGCTGAAATAAACGATGGTTCAAAAGACTACGATAAAGAATTTATTAGAAGCCACGTAGAAAAACTTACCTCTTAAGTTCCTCATATTCTTTAGTTAGTTGATAATAGGTATCATGATTTAAATTTTGAGGTCTTAAATTTAAATCAATATTAAATTTTTTAGCAACATCTAAATTTTCATTAAATAATTGATAAAAAGGTTTTTTTAACATTTTTCTACGTTGGTTAAAAAAAACTCTTGTAATTATTTCTAAATTTTTTGGATTTTTAAATTTATAAAAATTTTTTTTTGGTTTAAAAAACAATAAGGAACTGTCAACTTTTGGCTTTGGATAAAAGCTACTAGGTTTTATGTCACAAATTTTTTCAATTTCTAATTTCCAATTAGATAATATAGATAATCTTCCATATTTCTTAGAATTAAATTTTGAAATAATTCTATCAGCGACTTCTTTTTGAAACATTAAAATTAAACAATCGAACCAGAATTCCTCGTCGTCTAAATTTAGGATCCATTTACTTAGTATTTCAGTGGAGATATTGTAGGGAAGATTTCCAAACACTATTAATTTTTCTTTATAAATCTTTTTTTCATCAATTCTCAAAATGTCATCATTAATAATCTTTACTTTATCTTTAAATTTATTAGATAATAATGAAATTAAATTTTCATCTTTCTCAATTAAAAAAAATTTTTTAGGATTATTTTTTAAGATGTATGAGGTAAGATTACCGGTTCCAGGACCTACTTCAAGTATTGAATTTTTTTCTATTTTAGTTAATTCTACTATTTTTTTTAATATATTTTGATCAGTCAAAAAGTTTTGACCTAAGCTCTTTTTTGGTTTTATCATTTTAGTTTATCTAAAAATGATATTGCTTTTATTAAACTTTCTGGATTTGATAAATTTTTTCCAAGCATTTTTTCGTTAGGACCATGGTCAGGGGAAACTCTAAGGAATGGAAGGCCCAAAGTAATATTAAATGCATTATATTCGAATAATGTCTTAATAGGCGTAAGCACTTGGTCGTGATACATCCCAATTATTACATCAAAATTATTTCTATTTTTTTTTAGGAAAATTGTATCCGCAGCATAAGGGCCAAATATTTTATAATTTAATTTTGATAAATATTTGATTGTAGGTCTTATTATTTTTTTATCTTCATCAAAAATATTAATACTTTCACAATGTGGGTTCAATCCAGTAACCCCTATTTTTGGTTTTCTTTTTAAGTATTTTTTATAAAAACTATCGATTAGTTTAACTTTTTCGATAATCAACTTTCTATTAATTTTTTTTGAGACATTTTTTAATGGAAGATGTGTAGTTAAAGGACAAACAGATAATTTTTCATTAAAGATTAACATCGCAAAATTTTTAGATTTTGATTTATTAGCTAAATATTCTGTTATTCCTAAATATTTTTTATTTAAAAAATGTTTTTTAGAAATTGGACCATTAATAAATTTGTTTGAAACTTTTTTTTTTAAAATTTTTAAAGCTAACTTAAAAGACTCTGTTATATAATTGTTAGAATTTTTTGAAATATTTTCAAAAGGTTTTGATTGGTTATACTTTATATCAATTAAATTGATATAATTGTTATTCAAATGATATTTGTTTAGTTTAAGAAAATTTAAACACCTTATTTTCTTTTTAATATTTAACTTTTTCATTTGAAGTTTCATTATATTAAGAGAGGCAATTAAAATTAAAGGACTTCTAAATTTTTTTGAATGTATGGATTTGAAATAAATTTCAAAAAAAACACTGTTTGGTTCACCAGCTACAATTATGATTGGCTTATAAGTCATCGAAAATTAAATCTTTTTTAATTTTATTAAAATAAATCTTAGAAAATTGATTTAGTTGTTCATTAGTTTTAAATTCAATAACTTCCTTTATTTTTTTATTTAAATCGAATTCTTTTTCATATTCTTTTATATCTTCAATCTTTATAATTAAAAACCCTCCTGAAGTTCTTATTGGCTTTGAATACTGGCCTTGATTTAAATCTTTGATTAAATCTAAAATCGTTTTATTTAAATTATCCTCTTTAACCCAACCAATAAATCCTCCAGCTGAAGAGGTCTCAGAAGTACTGTGTATTAATGCTGCATTTTTGAAACCTATTTGTTCAATATCTGAAAGAATTTTTTTATATTTTTTTTGAAATTCAGATTTTTGATTAACTTCAAAAACTATTTCTGAAAGTAACAACTCTTTTTCCATTTTTTTTTGTGGATTCTTTAAAATTTCCTCTTTAATTTTTTCTTTATTAATATTTATTTTAGGGCTGAATTTCTGAAAAATAATATCATTCCAAATTAATTCAATAGTAATTTTTTCATTAATAGTTTTAATATCTAAATTATTTTCATTTAAGTAATTTTGAAAATCTTTTATTGTATTTAAACCTTTGTTTGAATATTTGCTTTGAATAAATTTTAAAAGGAAATTATCATCAACTTTTAATTCCTTAACATAGTTCATTATTTCAATTTTTTTAATTTTATCTCTGATAATTGAATTCTTTGAAATTTCTAATAATTCACTTTCGCTTAAATTATTGACTTCTGGATTAAATGTCTTTAAAAATTTTATTTCTTCATAAATATCAATTGTAGTAATTATTTGATTGTTAATCTTAAATAATATTTTATTTTCTAAAGCATCTAGATTTTCAAAATTAAAAGATATCAATATAATTATTATAATTAAAACTTTAATTTTTTTGGTTATATTCATCAAATTATTTTGAAACTTTTTGTTCAATTGATGTAAGAGGAACTAATGTAATACTTAACATGAAATCCTCTGTAGGTTCCAAATCCCTATCGTTGTAATAGGTTTTATTGTATTTAATACCAGCAACCAAACAATCATTCTTGTATTCATAAATTAAGTCATAATATTCAGTTAAATCTATTTCTCGATTTTTTCTCGTTCTAAAAGAAATAAAATTTTTTTCATTAAAATTAAAAGTTGTTTTGTTCTCTAAAACATGAGAACTTCCAACTTCTCCTTTCTCTTCTATATAATTAAATGTAGTAATAAAACTATTTTTGGAAATGGTTGTACCAAAAGAATTATATTGGATTTGATCTAAATTATTGTTAATTGAAAATTCATAATCCAAAATAACATTTTCATTAAAACTATTTGTTAATTTTCCAAAATAATTAGAATTTTTTTGATTAATAGTACTGTTAGATGGTATTTTATTATTTGGCTCTGTTCTCATTACAGTCGCAAGATTTAATTCAAAATATTTATTTATATTATCTATTTTTTCTTTTTTATAATCTAATCCTAATGTGAGATTTTGACCCGACTCAAGTGTATCCAATAAACCTAATCTATTTATGTTAAATATATTGTCATTATTTATTCTTCTGTTTTCCTGGGTATAATTTTTCATGTCTGATGGATTGACTCTTAAAGACAGTTTAGGATTTAAAAAGTTAATAAAATTTTTATCTATTTTTGTTAGAGGAAAACTTGATTGAAATTCTAGTATATTCATAAGCTTAAGATGGGGACTCGAGTCATATTCTATATTATTTTTCCCTGCAGATATCGTATTTTTAAAAAAATAATTAAAATTATTTTTAAATCCACTTTTTGAAGTAAAATCATAACTTTGAAAATTTATATTATTTATCATACGAGATCTTAAAGTATTCGTATCTTTTAGAATATTATCTCCTTGGGATAGAAAATTAAATGAACCAAAGTTATTATCATCAAAAAGGTTATTAGAAAAATTATAGTAAGGTAAAACATATTGATAACGATCACTATTAGATTTAGACAGATCTTCATAAGAAGCAAAACCAGTATTTAATGCAAAATTTTCATGTTCTAGGTTTAACTCTATATCGGAAGTTAAAATATCATAATTTTCAGGTTTTAGTTTTGTATCCACAATATTGGTATCGAAAATTTTAAGGTAAGTGTCATTATTCACTTTTTGAATAGAAATATTTAATGAACTTTCAATAAAGTTTTCAAAATTTAAATCAGCATCATATTGAGTGAATAGATGAAAAAGTGTATTTTTCTCGTTTGTTGATTTAGATTTATATCCATCTGTAATATTAAAATCAGTGATAAAAAATGAATTTTTATTTTGTTGTCTGTATTCATTTTGGAACATAAAAATGTTCTTAGCAAATATTGTTGGTTTAAATGTTAAATCTTTATTATCAGAAATGACATGAAAATAAGGTATTTGAAAAGAGGAACCTAATATATTTGAATTATTAATATGTGGAACCAGAAGACCAGACTGTCTTTTTACTGTTGGTCCTGGATGAAAAAATTTTGGTAAATATATAATTGGTATATTATAAACTTTTACCAAAGCATTTTTATAATTTATTTGTTTTTTATTTTTATCATAAGTTACTTTGTCCGCTTGAATTGTCCAAGGTGGACAATCATCATTTTTTTTACAACTTGTGAAAATACCTTTTTCAATTGTTGTGACTCCATTTTTACTTGAGGATGAAATGCCCTTGAATCTTGGATCATTATTTTGATTACCAAAAATATCTTTTTTTAAATTTATATCTATATCTTGAGCAATATAGCTTTGGTCCTTTAAATTAAATATTGCTGATTTGAAAAAATATTTATCACTAAAAGGTTGGTTATACTTTGTGTTTATAAAAAATCTTTCACCTTTTAAAATCTCATCCTCTATAGAATAACTAAATTTACTTATTTCATAAAGTGTTTGATTTTCTTCATCAATAATAATTGAACTTTTATTAGAGCTTATTATTTTTTCATTTCGTAGAATTGTAATGTCTTCGGATTTTAAATTGTAATTTGAGTATAATTTTGCCTCAGATTTACCATCAATTTCTATTTTTTCGCTATTTTTATAATAAATAACATTCTCAGATAATATATTAAAATTATTAATTTTATCTTCTATTTTTATATTACCATTTGCTTTAAGCACATTAACATTTTTATCGTATTCAAATTGATCTGCATTAATGATTATTCCATCATTTGTTGTTATCTTGCCTCTTTTTTTACCAATAATTTTATTACCACCATCAAGAATTTCTATTTGAGATATGTCAAAATTTAATTCTTCATTACTTAATACATTTGAAAAAATAAAATTATTTAAAATTATAATAAAAAAAATTAATATTCTATTTAGCATTTATTTTTCTTAAAAGGATTAGATTTATTAAAGCAAATGATAATAATGGTAAAAAGATGGAGCTTGATACACTTAGTTTTTCAGAGGATCCTAAAATATAGAAGAAATTATTTATATAGTAAATTATTACAGATGCAAAAAGACCAATAGTTATTTTAAAAGTTTTATTTTTAAAACTTTTAGTATTCATCATTATTATTCCAGCAAAAATGAACATTAAGCTAAAATAAAAAGGAAAAGAGATCAACTTTAGCAGCTGAAGGTCAATTTCAGTAAGTGAATAATTTAGTTTTTTATAATTTTGCCTCATTTCAATTAACTCTAAAAATGAAAGGGAAGACATATTTGAAAATAAGTTCTGTATTATTTTGTAATCAAAATTACTATTAAGCTCGATCTCATCTACTATCTCTTTATTATTTTGAATATAAATTTCAGCATTTTTAATAATCCATAATTTGTTTGTGATATCAATTTTTTTACTTTTAATATTTCTAATTATCTCATAATTTTTATCAAATTCAGAAATGTAAGCATCCAAAAGTTCATTTTGATTCACTGAACCTGCATTAATCATTAAAATTTTTTCATCAAATATATCTTTTATCCAGAGACCATTATTAGTAATTACTGCAAGATATTTATTATCTTCTGTATAATTTGATTTTAATCCCAAGTATAAATTTTTTAAATTTGACGACAAATTATAAAAAATAGCAATCATAAGAACACCTAAGAAAAAAATAGTAAAAGTTATGATAGAAAAAATTTTTGAATTTTTAAGTCCTGAATATTTAAATATGTTTATTTCATTATTATTAAATAAATTACTAAAAAAAACTTGCGTAGAAATTAAAAAAATGAATGGAAACATTTCAAATATAAACATAGGAGTGTTAATTAATGCAAGATAGAGAGGAAAAAATGTACTCACATCACTTTTTTTAAAAAACTCTAATTCTGTAAGTAAATTAAGAATAAATATTAAGCTAAAAAATATAAAAAAAACATTTAACAATGATATTAAATAATTTTTTATTAAAAATTGAGTATATGTATTCATATTAAAATTTCATAATCCTAAATTTAAAAAAAAATATTAAATAAAGAGTTATACTGAAAATTATTGGAATTAAAAAATATTTGATATTTTCAAAAAAATTTTCATTTATTAGCCTAATAGTCATCTCTGAAGTAATTATAGTTAATAACCCCATTAAAAAAATTAAAATTCTAAACTTTGTATAGTTAGTGTTTTCCTTAGATCGAAATATTAATAATAATGAGATTAGTATTAAAACAGGAATATACAATGGTATAATAATTCTTTTATACAACTCTTTTAAAATATTATCAATATTATCTGTTCTACAATTTTCAACTTTAAAATTTTTATCTATATTAAAAAATTTTAAGTTTAATAAATTGTGATAACATTTAGCAAGATCAATTGTACTCACTTCTTGAGTTTTTTTATATTTAGTTGTGTTGTCATCAAAATTATTTAAATTAAAATCTGTTTTTGAAAACTTAAAACTAGTTATCTTGCCATCGTTAATACTTATAGTTTCTCCTGAGCTCAACTCAAGAAATTGATTTTTTCCCACTTGTTTAAAACTTCCACTTTTAGCATAAGTTATTTGAAAATTATTGTCTGATCCTTTTTTTATATATATTTCTTTTAAGACTCCATTTTTATTTTTTGAACCAGAATAGATCGTCAAATTTTTTACAACATCGTTAAATACTCTAGGTTTTACAAAACCTTCAAAATAATTTATCGTAGAAGTTCTTAGAAAGGATCTAGCTAAATCTTGAGTTTTAGGGACAATAGATACAGTAAGAAGTATTTGAACTAGCATTATAAAAAATGAAAATTTAATAAAAAAATTTATCAATTCAATTTTGCTGACTCCAAAATTCCAAAAAATAATTAATTCATTTTTTAATTCATATTTAGCTATTACGTACAAAAAACTAAAAAATAAAACAAAAGGTATAATTTTACTTATTATTTTCGGAAAATTAAGTAATGAGAAGTTTAAATAAACTAAATAATCTCTTCCACCTTCTACAATTATGTCTAGAAAATTTACAGCTTGAAATATCCATATGATAATTCCAGTAGAAAAAAGTGTTATAAGAAAAAAAACTAAACAATCTGACAATAATTTCCTAAATAATATTTTTTTCATTGAAATCTATCAAAATTATACATATATATTTTCAACTATTAGCTTACAATTTAAATACAACCCAAAGTACATATATATAAAAAATGTCAATAAAAATAAGGCTAAAACAAAGTTTAAACGAAAAACTGGTTAAAAATCATGTTTTTTTTACCAATCAAGATTTTAAAATAAGTGGATTCAACAACCTTTCTATATTCAAAAACTCTAATTTCATTAATAAATCAATAAGCTCTAATAAACTAAACGATAAATTTTTTTTATCTTTTGATATAAATCCTACACAAAAAATCACCCTAATAAAAATAAAAAAAAATCAATCCTCTCTTGATATAGAAAAAATTGGTGCTGATTTTTATAGTTATCTAAAATTTAATTCTTTCTTGAAAGTAACTTTTTATGAAAAAAACATTAAAGATATTTACCCTCAAAATCAATACTTTTTTGACGAATTTATTCATGGAGTAGAATTAAAATCTTATGAGTTTAATAAATATAAAACAAAAAATGAAAACAAAATTTATGAGATAGATATTTTAAGCAAAAATAAATCTTTTAAATTAAGAGAAAATAAAAGATTTAGATCTCTTATAGAGGGGACTAATTATACAAAAGATCTTGTTTCTGAACCAGGAAATATTTTGCATCCTGATGAATATGCAAAAAGGTTACTTCAACTCAAAAAATTTGGTTTAAAAGTAAATATATATAATGAAGCAAAATTAAAAAAACTTGGAATGAATGCGTTATTAGGAGTTGGACAAGGAAGTATCAGGGGATCATATTTAGTTACTTTGGAATGGAATGGAACTAAATCTAAAAAAAAACCATTAGCATTTGTTGGGAAGGGAGTCTGTTTTGATACTGGAGGCATATCTCTAAAACCAGCGAAATTTATGGAAGATATGACTTATGATATGGCAGGTTCAGCAGTTGTAGTTGGATTAATGAAAAATCTAGCAATAAGAAAAGCAAAAATAAATGCTGTCGGTGTTGTAGGACTTGTTGAAAATATGCCAGGTGGAAATGCTCAAAGACCTGGTGATATTGTAAAATCTTTTAGTGGCAAAACAATTGAAATTTTAAATACAGATGCTGAAGGTAGATTAGTTTTAGCAGATGCTCTTACTTTTACTGAAAAAAAATTTCAACCAGAATTTATCATTGATTTAGCAACATTGACTGGTGCAATTATTGTTTCTTTAGGTTCAGAATTTGCAGGATTGTTCTCAAATAATGACAAATTATCAAAGCAGCTTTTTGATTCAGGTCAAAAAGTTGGAGAAAAAGTCTGGAGAATGCCTCTTCATAAAAATTATGATAAATTAATTAATTCTAAAAATGCAGATATGCAAAATATAAACTATGTTGGTGGAGCTGGTTCAACAACTGCTGCGCAATTTTTACAAAGATTTATTTTAAACAAAACACCATGGGCACATCTTGATATCGCTGGTATGGCTTTCTCAAAATATGGAGGCGCATTAAATTCTGGTGGTGCAACTGGGTTTGGAGTGAGATTATTAAATCAACTAATAGAGGATCATTATGAGTAATATGGAAGAAACTTTATCAATTATAAAACCTGATGCTGTTGAAAGAAATCTAGAGAATGAAATTAAACAAATGTTTAATAATAATGGTTTTCAAATATTAAAAGAAAAAAAAATAAAAATAGAAAAATCAGAAGCTGAACTTTTTTATAAAGTCCATGAAACCAAACCATTTTATAATGATTTATGTTCATATCTTTCATCTGGTCCAATAGTAGTAATGATACTTAAAAAAGAAAATGCAGTATTAGGAAATCGAGATTTAATGGGAGCCACTAATCCAAAAGATGCAAAAGAGGGCACAATTAGAAATAAATATGGGATCTCAATAGATAAAAATTCTGTTCATGGTTCTGATAGCGTTGAAAATGCTAAAATTGAAATTGATTTTTTTTTTAAAGACTAGTTAGAGCCTTTGTAATAGCTTCTGGATAAATTTTATGCTCAAGTTTTAAAACTTTTTTTTTTAAAGAATTAGAGTTATCTTTTTTTAGTATCTTTATTTTTTTTTGTAAAATTATTTTTCCTGAGTCTAATCTAGAATTAACAAAATGAACTGTACAACCAGAGTATTTTTCATTATTCTTAATTACTCTCATATGAGTATTTAAGCCTTTATATTTTGGTAATAAAGAAGGATGTATATTTAAAATTTTACCTTTAAAATTATTAATAAAATCCTTAGATAAAATTTTCATGAAGCCTGCAAGGCATATTAAATCAATCTTATTTGTCTTTAAGTCTTTCAGAATAAATTTTTCTGAAACAGATTTATTTTTAAAGTTATAAATTTTTTTTTTAATTTTATATATTTTTGCAAATTTAAGACCTTTTGCTTTAATATTATTTGTAATAATTAAATCAATCTTTATAGGAGATTTATTTAAAAAAGAAAATTTAATGAGACTCTTAAGATTACTTCCAGTACCAGAGATGAAAACAGCAGTTTTTATTTTTTTAAGACCAATCGATTTTACCATTAAATTTTACTCTATTTCGACGTTTGGATATTTTTCCAATGATGTAAGGTTTATAATTTTTTGGAAAATATTTATTTATTTTACTCAAATTTTTCGGATTAATAATTATACAAAATCCAACACCACAATTAAAAGTTTTTAGCATTTCGTTATCATCTATATTATTATTTTTAAGCCACCTAAAAATTTTTGTTATCTTAATTTTATTTAAATCGATCTCAGCACACAAGTTTTCTGGAATTATTCTTTTGATATTATCTGGTAATCCACCTCCAGTTATATTAGCACACCCATTAATAAAATTTTTTTTAATCAAATTTAATATTTCTTTTACATAAATCTTTGTTGGTTTAATTAACTCTTTTTTTAAGAAAGTGTTTTTATGAATATTTATTTTTTTTCTTTTAATTATGTTTCTTACTAAAGAATATCCATTAGAATGGAGCCCACTTGATGGAATAGCTAAAATTAAGTTATTTTCTTTAATCTTATTTTTATTTAAGATTTTTTTTTCATCAACTACACCTACTGCAAACCCAGCTATATCAAATTTACCTTTTTCATATGTTCCTGGCATTTCAGCAGTTTCACCACCAACCAAATCACAACTTGAAATATTACAACCTTTTATAATACCTCTAATAATTGATTTAAGTTTAGGTAAATTTATTTTGTTTATAGATATATAATCCAAAAAAAGAAGTGGAGTTGCACCTTGAACAATTAGATCATTAACGCTCATTGCAACCAAATCAATTCCAATAGTATCGTATTTATTAATTAGGTTTGCTATTTCAATCTTCGTTCCCACACCATCAGTACATGCAACAATTTTAGGCTTTTTTATATTATTTGGTAAATTTGATATTGAACCAAATCCACCAATGTTACCAAACTTTTTTTTGCCTCTTTTTTTTGTGGAGATATAAGATATGAATTTTATAAATTTATCAGCCGCATCAATATCAACACCACTTTTTTTATATGTAAATATGTTTTTATTCATTATTATAAGGCATGATAAATAGATTTAAAAAATATTCAAAATTCTTATATATTTTTTTTGTATTTCTATCCCTAATTTTATTTTTTTTTTCCACAGATAAAGTTGAGGCAAAATCTTTTAGTGTTGATAATATTGAAATTTCCAAGCCTTTTGAAATAAATTTTGACAAAAATAGTGTTATTGACGAAGGTTTCGTTAAAGCTTTTTCAGAATTAATTTTAACAATAACAATCTCATCAGATCAAAAAGTAATCAAAGATATAAAATTAAATGAGATTAAAGGAATGATCGAATCTTTTTCAATTAAAGAGGAAAAATTTATTAATGATGTTTATTATGTAAATTTAGGAGTTTCTTTTAATAAAAAAAAAATTTTTAAGTACCTAGAGAATAAGAATATTTTTCCATCAATTCCCAAAAAAAAAAAATTTTTATTTATCCCTATTATAGTTGATGAAGATAAAGAAAATTTGTTAATATTTTCAGATAATGAATTATTTAATGAATGGAATAATTTTATCAAAAGCTCTCATCTTATCGAATATCTTTTACCCACTGAAGACCTTGAGGATATTAACTTAATAAAAAAAAATTATAATATTATTGAACAATATAATTTTAAAGAAATAATAAATAAATATAATTTAAACGACTCAATTATTTCTTTAATTTTTAGAAATCAAAATAATATAAGAATATTATCAAGAATAACTGTTAATGATGATGTTGTTTTAAAAAATTTGTCTTTTTCGAATATAGATTTTAATGATTTAAAAAAAAGAGAAGATTTGATTAATAATCTAAAAATTATATATGAAGATTATTGGAAAAATTTTAATAAAATAAATACATCTATTAAACTACCTATTTATATAAAGGTTAAAAGTGATAATAATTTAAAAGCTTCGAATTTTGAAAAAACTTTGAATAATATTAATCTTGTTTATGATCATTATATATTAAAGTTTGACAAAGATTTTATTTATTACCAAGTTGTTTTTAACGGAACACCAAATATTTTTTTAAAGACTATGAAAGATAAAAATTTTAATTTTGACACTCAAAATAAAACATGGGTCTTAAAATGAAAGATTTAAATCAAGAAATAATAAAATTTGATTATGATAAAAATTTTAAAGATGATGATTTTTATGTCTCTAAAAGTAACAAACATGTATTTGATTTGTTAAATAAATGGCCAAAATGGGAAAAAAATTTTCTTAATATAAGTGGTGAAAATTTTTCTGGCAAAACACATTTGGTAAATATTTTTTTAAAAAAATTTAAAGGGATTAAATTTGAGTCAAGTTTGTTAAATAATAATGACTTAAAATCCATTAAGATTTATCAAAACATTGTTTTGGAAAATTTAAATGAAAATATAAATGAAAATTTACTTTTCACTCTTTTCAATATCGTTGATCAAGATAATAAATATTTAGTAGTTACATCAAAAAAACCAATTGTAGATATGGCATTCAATTTAAATGATTTAAAATCAAGATCAAAAAATTTTCTTTTACAAAATATTGAAAAACCTGATGATGAATTGATATTTGCTCTAATTTTAAAAAATTTATCTGATCGACAAATATCGATAGATAAAAAGTTAATTGAGTTTGTAATTAAAAGAATTGACAGATCATATGGAAAAATAATTGAATTTATATATAAGATTGATGAAGTGAGTTTAAAAAAAAAAAAATCTATTGATTTTAAAATAATCAAAGAAGTTTTGGAGGAGTAGTTGAATAAATATAGAAGCCATACATGTAATGAATTAAGAAAAAATGATGTAGGTAGTAAAGTTTTGATTTCAGGCTGGATAAATAAGAAACGTGATCATGGAAATCTTTTATTCATTGATCTAAGAGATAATTATGGAATTACACAATGCATTATAGATAAAGATAATAAAAATTTTATCAATTTGGAAAAAATGCAACTTGAAACTGTTATTCAAATAGAAGGTAAAGTAATTGATAGATCAAACGAAACAATCAACAAAGATATTGATACTGGAGAAATTGAAGTTTCAATTAACAATTTTAAAATTTTAGGTGCGTGTAAAGAATTACCTATGCCTGTTTTTAGTGATCAAGAATATGCTGAAGAAATAAGATTAAAATATAGATTCTTAGACTTAAGGAGAAAAAAAATTCATGAAAATATAATTTTAAGATCAAACGTTATTTCATATATCAGAAGTGAAATGAATAAATTGGGTTTTTTAGAATTTCAAACTCCAATATTAACTTCTTCAAGCCCAGAGGGAGCAAGAGATTTTTTAGTTCCAAGTAGATTGAATCCAGGAAAATTTTATGCTTTACCGCAAGCACCTCAACAATTCAAACAACTGATAATGGTTTCTGGTTTTGATAAATATTTTCAAATAGCCCCATGCTTTAGAGATGAAGATGCTCGTGCTGACCGTAGTCCTGGAGAATTTTATCAATTAGATTTAGAAATGTCATTTGTTGAACAAGAAGATGTATTTAATGTAGTGGAGAAATTACTAATTAATACATTCAAAAAATTTTCAAATCGAAAATTAATGTTCGAAAAATTTCCTAAAATTTCATATTCTGATGCACTATTAAAATATGGAACTGACAAACCTGATTTAAGAAATCCATTGATTATAAGTGATGTAACAGAAATTTTCTCTAGAAATGATGTATCGTTTGAAATATTTAAAAAACTTGTCAAATCAGGTTCTAAAGTTAGGTCTATTGTTACTAAAAATACAAAAGATAAGCCTAGAAGTTTTTTTGACAATATAGACAAGTGGGCAAAAGATGAAGGGGGATCTGGTTTAGCATATTTTACAATTGAAAAAGAAAAAGACATTTCAGCAAAAGGACCTATTGGTAAATTTTTTTCAATAGAATCATTAAAAGAATTAATGAAAATAACAGGTGCTGATGTTGGAGATAGTATTTTTTTAGCTTGCAGTAAGCAAAAAGAATTAGAAAGAATTACATCTTTGGCTAGGGATAAAATTGCCAAAGATTTAAATTTAATAGATGAAAATATTTTTGCATTTTGTTGGATTGTTGATTACCCCATGTTTGAAAGAGATGAACAAACAAATAAGATTGGTTTTAGTCACAACCCTTTTTCTATGCCTCAAGGGGATATAGATAATATTAATTTTGAAAATCCTTTGGACATATTAGCATATCAATACGATATTGTTTGTAATGGAATTGAACTTTCGTCTGGAGCCATAAGAAATCATATTCCAGAACTGATGTATAAGCTATTTTCTATTGCTGGTTATGATAAAAAACAAGTAGATGAAAAATTTAGTGGAATGATTAATGCACTAAGTTATGGAGCTCCGCCACATGGTGGCATTGCACCTGGTATAGACAGGATAGTAATGCTTTTAGCAAATGAAAAAAATATTAGAGAAATAACCATGTTTCCAATGAACCAAAATGCACAAGATTTAATGATGAATGCCCCATCGAATGTAAGCGAAAATCAGCTAAAAGAGTTAAACTTGTCTTTAAAATTAAAAAAATAGTTTACTTTTTTCCCTTAAGATTAATTTTAACATCTGATAAATCTACAAGGTTTTTCTTGTAATTATTTCTTACAAATCCTTTGCTTGTAATATCTTTAACTATTTTTAATAATTGGCTCTGGTCTTCTGAATTTTGATCTTCACTACTAAAGTTTTCAGAAGTACCTATAGCTGGTGTATGAGCTAGATCTTCTCTATTTTGATATGAAATAGCTAATTCTCTAAATATATAATCTAATATTGAGGAAGCACTAAGAATTCTATCGTTACCATATACTTTTCCAGAAGGTTCAAATTTTGTACCAACAAATGCACTTATAAATTCATCTAATGGAACTCCGTATTGTAATCCAAGAGAAATAGCAATTGCGAAGTTATTCATCAAAGCTTTTACTAACTCACCTTCTTTACTGGTATCAATAAAAATTTCACCAATTTTACCATCTTCGTATTCACCGGTGTGTAAATAAACTTTATGGTCACCAATAGTAGCTTTTTGAATATATCCTTTTCGTCTATCAGGCATACTAAATCTTTTTCCAGTATTTTCGGAATTATTTTTTGATTTAATTAAGTTTTCAATATTTATTGAAGACGTGTCCTTATTATCATTTAAAAGATCTAATTTTTTATTTTCAACAATTTTTTTATTGTTTGGATCCAAACTTTTAGTTTTCCTGTTATCAAGTTTGACATCTAATACCTCAAACTTGCCGTCATCTCTTTTTTCTAAATTTTTAAGCTCTGCTTCATTTATGTCTTCTAAATAATGATTTACCTTAAACGTGCATGTATAATATGTCTCTACTAAATATTTCGCCATTTAACCCCAATTTTAAAAAATTAATTTGAATAATGAATCTATTAATTTATATACAAAAACAAATTTTAGTCTAATTTAATTTATACAATTTGAAATTGAAAAACTTAAATTTTTTATGTTGACACTTTTAAAAAAAATTTTCACTTGGTGGAATCGAGACACTTTTGGAACAAGAATAAAAACAATTTTATTTGGCAAATTTGTTGGAAAAGATCATTTAGGTAACAAATATTATGAAAATAAAAATGGAAAAAGATGGATTATCTATGCAGATGAAATAGATGCATCAAAAATACCTGTAGAATGGTACTCTTGGATTCATTTTACTCCAAATAAAATAGAAAAAAATCATGATCTTAAAAAGTATGATTGGCAAAAACCTCATCAACCAAATTTAACAGGAACACAATCAGCTTATTATCCAAATAAAAATAAAGATGCAATTCAAAAAAAATATAAATCTTGGAAAAATTAGTTTAAATTTATTTATACTAATTTTATTTTTATTTATTTCTTTTAATTTACATTCTGAAGATAATTTAGAGGGTAATTTTACTGATATTAAAATTTTAGATAAAATCTCTTCAAAGAATTTTTTATTAAAACTTAAAAATGGAGAAGATATAAAGTATAAAGATTTAATAATTAAAAGTTTAAAATGTAAAAATTCAGAATTTGATGATAATCCTGAAATTACTGCTTATATCCAGGTAAGTGATTTAACAAAAAAAAATAAAAATGATGTGTTTATTTTTAATGGATGGATGTTTTCATCAAGCCCATCTATAATACCATTTGATCATCCGGTATATGATATATGGTTAGTAAGTTGTTATTAAACGATTTTTTCATTATCAAGCCAGCCTACATTGAAATCTGAATTGATAAATTTTTTGTGATTTAAAAGTTTTTTATGTAAAGGGATAGTTGTTATAATACCTTCAATTACAAACTCATCTAATGACCTATTCATTCTTTGAATAGCCTCAAGCCTGTTTCGTCCATGACAAATTAGCTTACAAATCATACTGTCGTAATATGGGGTCACCTTATAGCCTTGAAAAATTGCTCCATCTACTCTTGTTCTAAAACCTGATGGCTGATGACACATTCCAATTGTGCCGGGAGATGGTTGAAAGTTTTTACTAGCATCTTCTGCATTTATTCTACATTCTATTGCATGACCTCTTGGATTAATGTCTGATTGTTTTAAAGCAGTTTCTCCAGTAAATGCTATATGAATTTGTTCTTTTATTATATCTATCCCAGTTACCATTTCAGAAACTGGATGTTCAACTTGAACTCTTGTATTCATTTCTAAAAAATAAAATTTTCCATCTTCATAAATAAATTCAACTGTTCCTGCACCTTCGTAACCAATTTTGCTAACCATTTTGACTGTTTTTTCAAATAAATCTTTTCTAATCTCATCGTTTAAAACAGGACTTGGTGTTTCTTCGATTAACTTTTGATGTCTTCTTTGAACAGAGCAATCTCTTTCATGTAAATGAATAGTTCTATTTTTTCCAGAAAGAATTTGGACTTCAATATGTCTTGGGTTTTGGAAAAATTTTTCTATATATACTTCATCATTACCAAAATATTTTTTAGCTTCGGATTTTGCAGTTGAAAAAAGAGCTTCAAAATCCTCCTCTTTATGAACTATCTTCATGCCTTTTCCACCTCCACCACCTGATGCTTTAATTAAAACAGGAAATCCAATTTTTTTACAAAGTTCTTTTGCCTCTGATATATTATTTACCCCACCATCAGAACCTTCAATAACAGGTAGACCATTATCTTTAGCAATTTTTTTTGCCTGGATTTTATCTCCCATCATTTCAATATGTTTAGAAGAAGCACCAATAAATTTAATTTTATTTTCTTCTAGTACTTTTGCGAATGTAGCATTTTCAGATAAAAATCCATAACCAGGATGAACAGCTTCTGCCCCAGTCAAATCAATCGCAGATAAGAGTGCTGGAATATTTAAATAACTATTTGCTGGTTGATGTGATCCAATACAAACACTTTCGTCAGCTAATCTAACATGCATACTGTCTCGATCTACATCAGAGTGTACCGCAACAGTAGAAATTCCCCATTCCTTACATGCTCTAATCACTCTAACTGCAATTTCCCCACGGTTTGCAATTAATATTTTTTTAAACATTATTCCAAAATGATTATTGTTTGACCAAACTCTACTGGTTGACCATCTTCAACACATATTTCTTTAACAATCCCATCTGCAGTTGACGGAACATGGTTCATTGTTTTCATGGCCTCAACAATCATAATGGTATCACCTTTTTTAATTTTTTTTCCAATTTCAACAAATTTTTTAGCACCCGGTTCAGGAGCGTGATAAGCAGTTCCAATTATTGGTGAGGTAATTTGTATCCCAGAAATATCTTTTGTTTCTACTTTAGGAGTTGATGTTGTGTTTTTAGAAGAAGATGACTGACTATTTATAGAAATATTATTTTTTGAAACTTTTATTTTAGTATCTTTTTCGGTATATTCCAGTTCAGTGAGATTGAACTCATCCAAATAGTCACTTAATTCTTTAATAATTTTTTTATCTATTTTCATCTTTTAAAAGCTTTTGTATTGAAATTATGGCTAAAATATAACCATAATCACCTAATCCGAATATTCCTCCTGATACCACATCACTTATTAATGATTTTTTTCTAAATTCTTCACGTTTATAAATATTTGATATATGAACTTCAATTATTGGTTTTTTGAATATATCTAATGCATCACGAATTGCAATTGAAGTATGAGTAAATGCAGCTGCATTAATTATCATTCCATCAAATTTTTTTCTTGAGTCTTGAATAATATTTACCAGATCACCCTCAACATTTGATTGTGCGAATTCTACAATTAATCCTAACTCTTGTGATTTTTTAATACAATTTTCTTTCAATTTTTCAAAAGTAATCGATCCATATTGTGATTGTTCTCTTTCACCTAATAGATTAATATTTGGACCATTAATAATAATTAATTTATTATTCATTCAGCTTTTATATACGATGAAAAAAAAAATAAAAATAAAATTAAATGGAAGGTCAAAAACAATCAACGAAAACTCAACTTTATTGAATATAATTAAAAATTTTAAAGTTCCTCTTAAAAAAGTAGCTATTGAATTAAATCAAGAAATAGTAGATAAAAAAAAATTAAAATATATCAATCTAAAACAAAATGATAAAATTGAAATTGTCCATTTTATTGGGGGTGGCTAAAATTTGAAAAAAGATAAATTAATTATTTCAAAAAAAAAATTCAATTCTAGGCTAATTGTTGGAACCGGCAAATATAGAAATATGCAGGAATGTGCAAAAGCTATAAAACTATCTGGAGCAGAGATAGTTACCGTAGCAGTACGAAGAGTAAATATAATCGATAAAAAAAAACCTTTGTTGATGGATTACATTGATCCAAAAAAAATTACGTATCTTCCTAACACAGCTGGCTGTTTTAATTCGAAAGATGCCTTAAGAACTTTAAGATTAGCAAGAGAGATAGGAGGGTGGAATTTAGTTAAACTTGAAGTTTTAGGTGATAAAAAGAATTTATTCCCAGAAATGATTGAAACTTTAAAATCTACTGAGATATTAACCAAAGAAGGATTTAAAGTTATGGTCTATTGTACCGATGATCCTTTAATGGCTAAAAGGTTAGAAAATTCCGGTGCTTGTGCAATAATGCCTTTAGCTGCACCAATAGGTTCTGGATTAGGAATATTAAATGAAATAAATATTAAAATAATAAGAAGCCAAACAAAATTACCTTTAATAATAGATGCAGGATTAGGTCAGGCATCTGATGCAACTATAGCAATGGAGCTAGGATGTGATGGTGTTTTAGTTAATACCGCAATTGCTAAAGCAAAGAAACCATTTCAAATGGCTTTAGCATTTAAAAATGCTGTGGTTGCTGGCCGACAATCATATCTTTCTGGAAGAATTAAAAAAACACTAATGGGAAACCCATCTTCTCCGAAAAAAGGAATTATTTAGCTTTTTTATAAAATTTTTTTTTTCTAAAAGTCTTTTTTTTAAATATTTTTTTATTTTTTAATTCTATAATATTATTATTTTCATTTTGAAGTTTTAAATTTTTTAATTTTTCAAAATGCTCGATTAGTTCTATAGTTTTTTTGGTTTTATTTTTAATATCAATGACATATTCAGGTATTATTAAATTATTATCTGAGATTATATCAATTTTCATTTTATTTTTTTTTTCAAAGTAAGTTAAATCCTCTATAAAATTCTCTTTTAAAAAATCAGAAACTTTTTTACAAACTTTTACATCAACAAATTTAGCTTTATTTAAAACTGCTTTAAGTTCTACTAATTTTAAAATTTTGAGAGCAAAAGACTCATCTGTAAGACTTATTTTCCATTTTATTACACTTTCTCGTAATCTTTGTCGTGACATTTCTAAAAGACCAAAATTAGATAGTCTACCAATTTGAATTCTGGCTCGATCCGATCTACATTTTTCTTTTAATCTTCTTTCAACTAATTTTCGATTTCCGTAACTCAGCATGTCAATAAAATCTATAATAATTAATCCAGACAAATCTCTAATTTTAATTTGTCTTGCAATCTCATCAGCTGCTTCGAGATTAGTATCAAGGGCGGTGCTCTCTACGTTTTTTTGTTTTATGGAGCTTCCAGAATTTATATCAATAGAAACTAAAGCTTCTGTGGGGTTTATTACCAGGTATCCACCTGAAGTTAATTTAATTTCAGACTCAAAAATTTGGTTTAATTTTTGCTCTATACCTTCCTCTATAAACAAAGGCTTTTTTCCTCTAAATTTTTTAATTTTTTTTACATGAGAGGGCATCATCATCTTCATAAAATTTTGAGCTTTTTTATAACCCTCATTTCCTTCAATAGTTATACTTTTTGTATTTTCATCGTACATGTCTCTTAAAGTTCTTTTAATTATTTCACTTTCTTGATGAATTAATGATGGAGCTATAGAACCAAGGGCATTTTCTTTTATTTGGTTCCAGCTATTTATAAGTGTAGTTAAATCATGATTAATTTCATTTTTTGTTTTGTTACTACCTGCTGTTCTAACTATGAGTCCCATTTCTTTTGGTATTTCAATTTCATTTAAAATAGATCTAATTTTTTTTCTATCTGCAGGATTAAATATTTTTCTAGATATTCCACCACCTTTAGGAGTGTTTGGCATTAAAACTATGTATTTACCTGCTATTGAAATAAAAGTGCTTAATGCAGCACCTTTTTGTCCACGTTCATCTTTAATAACCTGTACTAATATGACTTGGTTTGGTTTAATTACCTCTTGAATTTTATATCTTTTAAATTTGAATTTGCTTTCTTGTTTTTTTTCGGTTTCTGTCTCTAAACTTTCTTTTTCTTCTGTATTTTTTTTTTCAATTGGATCTTCTTTTTCAAGAGGATCTTCTATTTCCAATTTACCTTCTGCTATGTTTTCATCTTCTTTAGCTTCAACTTTTTTTGACAATTCCTCTCTAACTCTTTCTTCTTCTTGTTTAATAATTTCTAAATCACTTTTTGGTATTTGATAATAATCAGATTGAATATCATTAAATGATAAAAAGCCGTGCCTTTCTCTTCCGAAATCAATAAATGCAGCTTGCAAAGATGGTTCGATACGACTTACTTTACCTAAATAAATGTTATTTTTTATAAGGTTGTTTTTTAAACCTTCATACTCATAATCTTCGATTTTATCACCTGACTTAAGTACAACTCTAGTTTCATTTGGATGCGATGCATCAATATATAAATTTTTTTCCATAATATTATTGTTGATTGTTTCATAAAATTAAAATTTTGTTTGTATTCTTATGCCTTATCTTTAACAAATTCCCATATATAATGGAAACAAAATGAGCAGGTTAATTAAAAATATATTTATCGGTTTTGTTAGTTTTTCACTAATATCTGTAATTATCGTTTTAGGTATTTTGTGGAATTATTCAAACAATATACCTGATTATAAATTTTTGAAGAGTTATAAACCACCAGTTTCAAGCAAAGTTTATTCTGGGAACGGTGATGTTGTTGCTGATTTTTCAAAAGAAAAAAGAATTTTCGTTCCTTATGAATCAATTCCTCAAAATGTAATTAATGCGTTTTTGTCAGCTGAAGATAAAAATTTTTTTTCACATCCAGGGGTTGATGCAAAAGGTGTTCTTAGGGCGGTAATTAACAATATTCAAAATATTATGACCTCAAAAAGACTAGAGGGAGCATCAACAATTACACAACAAGTAGCAAAAAACTTTTTATTAACAAATGAAGTAAGTTTAAATAGAAAAATTAAAGAAGCTATTTTGGCTTTTAGGATAGAACGAGCATTATCAAAAGAAAGAATATTAGAGTTATATTTGAATCAAATCTACCTTGGAAGTGGCGCATATGGAGTTGCGGCAGCAAGTTTAGAATATTTCGACAAATCAATTAAAGAACTTAATTATGAAGAGGCTGCATTATTAGCAGCATTACCAAAAGCACCCAGTAAATATAATCCTTATAGAGATATAGAATTAGCAAAATTCAGAAGAAATTTAGTTTTAAAAAATTTGTTTGATAATAATTTTTTATCAAAAAAAAGATATAATGAATTGAAGGAGAAAAATATTCAACTTAAAAAAACTAAAAGAATTTTTTTAGAAGATGCACAATATTATATTGAAGATGTAAGAAAAAATATAATTGAAATACTAACTTATGAGAAAGTATACAATCAGGGATTTAACATTAATACACCTATAAATTTAGAACTGCAAAAAATTGCAACCCAATCTTTAAGAAATGGATTAATAACATATGATAAAAGAAAAGGTTGGCGAGGACCTTTGTTAAATAAAACTTATTCAAAAAAATGGTCTGAAGGTTTGGAAAAATATGATTTAGAAAAATCAATTAATTGGCAGATAGCTATTGTTAAAAAAATTTCAAAATTTTCTGCAGAGATTGAGACCAAAGATAAAACAAATGGTGTAATAGAGTATAGTGATATTTCTTGGACTAAAAAAGACTTCGATGAATTGCTTAGAGTGAATGATGTGATTTATGTAGAAAAAATTATTGGTAATAAATTTAGCTTAAAACAAGTTCCAAAAATTAACGGAGGGATTGTTGTAATGGATCCTTATACTGGAAGAGTTGTTGCTTTAAGTGGTGGGTTTAGTTTTAAAATTAGTGAGTTTAATAGAGCATCACAAGCATTACGACAACCTGGCTCTGCATTTAAACCTTTTGTTTATGCACTTGCTCTTGAAAATAATTTTACACCTTCTTCATTAGTCTTAGATGCACCACTGGTTCTTGAACAAGGTTCAGATCTCAAGATGTGGAAACCTGAAAACTATGGAAAAAAGTTTTATGGACCATCAACTTTAAGAGTTGGACTTGAAAAATCTAGAAATCTTATGACTGTAAGAATAGCGCAAAACCTAGGCGTTGATAAACTTGCAAATTTTTCAAAAGATCTTGGAATTTATGAAAATCCTGATGAACTTTTATCAATTTCTCTTGGATCTGCAGAAACTACTTTATTAAAGTTAACCTCAGCATATTCAGCTTTTATAAATGGAGGAAAATTAGTTTCCCCAATTTTAATTGATAGAGTTCAAGATAGTGAAGGTAACACTATTTTAAATAATGAAAAAAGAACATGTTTGAATTGTGATCAAATTTCATTTACCGGCAAATTTTATCCAGAAATTAAAAACAATTATAAACAAATATTTTCAGCACAGACGGCATATCAAATTACTTCCTTATTAGAGGGAGTGGTAAAAAGAGGAACTGGTAAAAAATTAAAAGAACTTAATTTAAATTTAGCTGGCAAAACAGGAACTACAAATAAAAATACTGATGCCTGGTTTATTGGTTTTACATCTAATCTAGTGATTGGAGTTTATGTTGGTATGGATAATCCACAACCATTAGGCAAATTTGAAACAGGGTCAAAAACAGCATTACCGATTTTTCAAAACTTTATTGAAAAAGCAATTAAAAAATCTGATGCAAGGCCCTTTAAAGTGGCAGATGGTATAACTATGATGGTGGTTGACTCAGCAACTGGACAAAAAGCAAAATTTTCATCTAAAGACACAATACTAGAGGCATACAAAAGTAAGAATGTTGTAGATGGTGTGATATTATATTCAAATAACAATAGATTAGACTCAAATAATATATTAAAGTTTTATTAATGGATCACAAATATACAGATTTCAAAAAAGAAATAGAAAAAATAAATCAAAGAGTTAAGGAGTATCTTTGATAAAAATGAAATCTATTTAAAGTTGGAAAATCACAACCAAAGTATACTCGCTCCTGATTTTTGGCAAGATAAAGCCTATTCTAAAAAAATTTTAAAAGAAAAAAAATTATTTGAAAATTTAGTAAACACTTACGAGTCATCTTTAAATAAATTAAATGACTTAGATGACCTAAATCAACTAGCTATTGATGATAATAATTTAAGTATACAAAATGAAATTTTTGAAAACGTTAAAGAGTTAAGACATCAAGTAAAAAAAAATGAGATAAACTGTTTTTTATCAAATGAGTCAGATACTTTTGATTGCTATATAGAAATTCATGCTGGAGCAGGTGGAACGGAAAGTCAAGACTGGGCAGACATGTTAAGAAGAATGTATTTAAAATGGTCTGACATTAAGAAGTTTAAATCAACTTTAATAAGTGAACACAAAGGAGATGAGGCTGGAATTAAATCTTCTACAATTAAAATTGAGGGTGACTATGTCTTCGGTTGGCTTAAAAAAGAGTCAGGAATTCATAGGTTGGTAAGAATCTCTCCTTTTGACTCTGGTGCAAGAAGACATACAAGTTTTGCAAGCATTTGGGTTTATCCAGTAGTGGATGAAAATATTAATATTGAAATTCTTGATAAAGATTTAAGAATAGATACATACCGTTCTAGTGGTGCAGGTGGTCAGCATGTAAATACTACAGATAGTGCTGTAAGAATTACTCATATACCTACAAAAATAGTAGTTCAGTGTCAGAATGAAAGATCACAACATAAAAATAAAGAGACTTGTATGAATATGTTAAAAGCAAGACTTTATGACTATGAAATTAAAAAAAAAGAAAAAGAAAACCAAAG
>Ga0209630_10001458_pt1 | contig 25134 bp, 21 predicted proteins | sample COG_01_FD_184745 | JGI IMG/M metagenome (GOLD analysis project Ga0209630, IMG submission 184745) | Pelagic Microbial community sample from North Sea - COGITO 998_met_01 (SPAdes) (version 2) | ecosystem: Environmental > Aquatic > Marine > Neritic zone/Coastal water | place: Helgoland, sampling... | reverse complement strand
CGGGACCAACCCGTGTTCTGAGATCACCCTTAAATCAGCCCAGTTTTGCAACCTAACGTCTGTCGTTGCCCGTGCTAACGACACTGTAGGTAGCCTGGCTCGTAAGGTACGCATTGCGTCCATCCTGGGCACCATCCAGGCTACGTTGACCAAGTTCCCTTACCTGCGTCCTATCTGGCAGGAGAACACAGAAGCTGAGGCCCTCTTGGGTGTAAGCATCACGGGTATCTTGGATTGTCGTCTGTTGACCCATGAGAATGCGGGATTGGATGAAACACTGAAAGGCTTGCGCCGTATCGCTGTAGACACCAACGTAACCTATGCTGGCTACCTGGGTATCAACAAGTCAGCAGCTGTGACTTGCGTCAAACCTGAGGGCACTAGCAGCCAACTGAATGATAGCTCGAGTGGGATCCACGCACGTCACAGTGCCTACTACACTCGGACAGTCAGGGCTGACACCAAAGACCCGATCACTGAGTTCATGATTGACCAGGGCATTCCACATGAGCCTTGCGTCATGAAACCAGACACGACTGTGGTCTTCGCTTTCCCAGTGAAAGCACCAGAGGGCGCAGTGACCCGCAATGACATGACTGCAATTGAACAGTTGGAGCTATGGCTGACATACCAACGCGCCTGGTGTTGCCACAAACCATCGATCACAGTCTCAGTGGGACCAGAGGAGTGGGATGAAGTGGGTGACTGGGTCTATGCTCACTTCGATGAGATGTCTGGCGTGTCTTTCCTCCCCAGGTCAGACCACACATATGCCCAGGCACCTTACCAGGACATCACATCTGAACAGTATGAGACAGCCATGGAGACATTCCCTAAGTCGATCGACTGGGACACACTGGCTCTCTATGAACGTGGTGATACTACTGTCGGGTCTCAGACCCTGGCTTGCACTGGTGATGTCTGTGAGATTGTAGACCTAACAGCAGCCTAAGCTGTAAACTAAAAGAGAAGACGAAGGTGTTCCACATAGCCTTGGCCACGGTCAGCTGCCTTCGTCTCCTCCCGGATCTTGCGACCCGTATACTAAATGCGCACCAGCGTGGACGACATTCAAGCACTATCTAGGTCAACGGATAGTTGTTCATGATGTGGACATATTGTGTTCTCCCTCAGTTCTACCTAAGTTGACCTAAGGTAACTACTAAGAGACCCCTCTAGAGAGAAGACCAAAGTCTCGACTACTGTGTCTAATCTCATGCCAGGCCTCCCGCACTCCAGAGTAGCTGTCCCCATGATGTCCTCCCGGTCATACGGGTGATACACTTAGGGGTGCGGTAGAGACCTGGTTGTCCCATGGTGGTGGGAGCATATGGCTCACAAACCTCCGTCAACTCAGGCTCATGACCCAACAAGAGCCACTGTTAACTAGGAAACGCCCATGTTGAGGTTCATCATCCGCAAACTCAAGCTCCTGGTCTTAACCTTGCAGGCCTACGAGATGCACTGGTTGGCCAATAGAGCAGCTGAAGTATTACGTCTGCACTCATCGTACCAACTCAAGGATCTTGGTCTTAACAAAGGTGGCATTACCCATGCCGCCCATCATAAGTGCCCCATCTGTCATCCAAAGGTCTGGCAAGAGTGGACCAAGGATGTGTGATCGTCTGTCATCCAAGGTGTGACCAAGGTGTGTGACTTAGGTCCGTATTCTGTACTTAAAGATCGAGCCCTTCAGCCCGACAAGAATTACAGAAGGTCAGCACTAATGACCTAATGTCTACCAAGCGTCATCAGATAAAGTATCCGTTGACCTTCAGTCATCAACGATATCAGAGGCTTAGGCTACCTGGTATCAATCAATGTCAATCAATCAATCCCATTTGGGTCCCCTATCGTCATTCTGAGGCCCCGGTGGGTCAATCAATAAGACGATTTCAAAAGTGGGGACTAAAGGCCGCGTTGTTGTTGTTGTTGTCCGACCTCGTTAACGTGGGGTCCCCCCTGAAAACCAAAGTATAAAAGGAACCCAAGATGGGCCTAGAAACCGGAACCTACCTAGACGCCTTGGTCCCTACGAACCCCGCGTCCACTGACGGTCTTGCGCAAGCTGACGACCACATCCGCCTCCTCAAAAGCACCCTCGCCAACAGCTTCCCCGGCGTATCTGGTGCGGTCACTGCGACACATACAGAGCTCAACGTCCTCGATGGTATCACCAGTTCCACCTCTGAACTCAACGTCCTCGCTGGCATCACAGCCACCACAGCGCAACTCAACTTCACTGCTGGTGTCACTAGTAACATCCAGACACAGATGAACACTAAGGCACCCCTGGCGTCTCCTACGTTCACTGGTACTCTTGTGGCCCCTACAGCAGACATTACGACAGCCAATGTCACCACAGTTGATTTAGGCGACTGGACGGTCACTCAGACTGGCACCAATCTTGTGTTTTCCACAGGTGGCGTAGGTAAGATGAAGTTGGATGCCTCTGGTAATCTCACAGTTGTAGGCAACGTCACAGGCTTCGGTTCTATCTGATGGCACTGCCAGCATCGGGTGTAATATCCTTGGCTGACCTCCAGACTGAGTTTGGAACTTCCAGCCCCGTCAGCCTCTCTCAGTTTTACCTTGATGGCTCTATTGTAACTCCTAACAACACTGGTGTCCCTAACAGCGGTAGCGCCATATCACTTAATGCCTTTTATGGTGTAGCCAATGCAAGCAACGTGATCTACGAGATCATTGGCGGCGGTGGCGGCGGTGGCTATGGTGTAGAGAACTACACAGGCTCAGGTCGCGCTGGTACTGGTGGCAACTCCACCCTAGAAGCCAGTGCTTTCACTACAGTCACAAGTACAGGAGCCCTCGGTGGTCTCAATGCTCCAACCAGTGCACACACTGGTCTTGCTGGTGAAGCCTCCTACTATGGCCCCGGTGGTTCTGCTGTTGGTCAGCAAGGTCAATCACAGCCAGCCCCAGAAGGCAGCTATGGTGCAGGCGCTGGCGGTGCTGGTGGAGACAACGGTGGATTCTTAGGAACAGATGGTGGCGGGGGGCATGGTGGCTCGGCCTCTACCCGTGTTGCTGGCACTCTCACTTATGTACCAGTCGGCACTGTAATCACAGTGACCGTAGGTGCAGGAGGCGCTGGTGGTCTAGGAGGAAACCGCGCTGGTGTGGCAGGCGCTGGGGGCTATGCGCGTCTCCAAGTTGGCAACACTGTGCAAGAGTTTACCTCCAGTGGCACATTCACTGTCCCATCCCAGTAAAACATAAGGAACTCAGGCCATGCCTAACCTACCAATCCGTGGACTAGGGTCCGTGGGCGTGGTCACTGATGTTGACCCCTACAACCTCCCTATCAACGCCTTCACTAGAGCCAAGAACGTAAGGTTCTCTGATGGTTCTGTTCAACGTGGTCCCATCATGCGTGGTGTCTCGGACATCTCCTTCGACCCTGTGTTTGCTTATGGCATCACTTCGCTCACTGGTTTTGACACAGTGTTGGTCGTAGATGATGTCTTCGATGTCCGCGAGTTCTCTAATGGGACCTTTACGACCAGGAAGACGACCTCAGGTACGGCGTCTACTATTCCAGCTGTCACAGCCACAACCCTGGCTGATGTGCAGTACCTAAACAGGGACGATCAGACGCCGATCTCCCGCACAGGATCTCAGACTAACTTTATTGATCTCCCCAATTGGCCGTCAGGGGTGCGTACTACGTCTCTTAGATCTTTTGGCGACTTCTTGTTGGCGCTGGGCACCGTGGAAACCAACGTAGCCTACCCAAACCGTGTGAGGTTCTCAGACCCCGTACTGGCCAACCAGGTGCCTACTACATGGGATGAGACTGATCTCACCAACAGTGCTGGCTTCAATGACCTCGTACAGATGAAGACGCCGATCATCGATGGTGCAACCCTTGGCCCTAACTTCATGGTCTACTCACAGGACCAGGTGTGGATGATGGAGTTCGTAGGCGGTACGTTCATCTTTAACTTCCGCAAGGTCTTTGATGACGCTGGTGTAATTAACCAGAACTGCATCACGGAGGTCGAGGGTCGCCATTATGTCTTTGACCGCGACGATATCTACATGACTGATGGTAACACGCGCACCTCGATCTGCGATGGTCGCGTCCGTGATTACATCTTCAGTGGCATCGATAACAGTAAGCACAATGTCTGCTTCACTATGCACAATACGGATCTCGAGGAAGTATACTTCTGCTACCACTCCGGTGATGACATGGCCGTATATACGGATGGCACATCGTGCAACCGCGCCGCCGTGTACAACTACAAAGAGGACGTTTGGACCTTCCAGGATCTCCCTAATGTAATCACAGGGACTGAAGCCAACGTAAACTCGGTGTTCTCATATGCAGATGCCACGCAAACCTATGCGTCTATCGGTGGTTCCTACCATGACCAGGAGAGCCCGTATGCGAGGCACCCTATCGTAATCTCTACAGTTGGTGGGGGTGTGACCCAGAGTAAGCTCTATGGTATTGACCTCGCGGACACTGGGTCCCTGTCTTTCTCTGTTGATACGACTTATTCTGAGCCCTTCATCCTTGAGCGCCAGGGTATTGATCTCGATGAGCAAGGCTTGTCCCTTAGTGGCTACAAGGTGATCAGTAAGATGCTACCTCAGGTTTCAACGGTGAACTCTGACGGTGAGTTTAGTTTCACCTTTGGCGCAGCTGACATACCCACCGGCACCCCTAATTATGGGTCCGACATCATCTTTGATAGCAACACGTCCTATAAGGTCGATACCCGGATCTCAGGCCGCTATCTGTCCTACAAGATGACAAGCGCAACCATAAAAGACTTTAACTTCTCAGGTATGGACGTTGATCTCCAAGTGACAGGTCGGAGGTAATTTATGTCTCTATCAGATAAACTTAATCTCCTGGTCAACCGCTATGTCCGGCGGCAGATACCTTTGTTGGCAAAAGAGAACCTGGGCAACTACGTCCAGGAGGAATACCGCGAAATCGAGGCTGTCATCCAGTCTCTCGCGGATGCGTCAATCCAAGCTACCGACCGGCAACCCGATAACGCCAGGAAGGGCATGGTTCGCTATGCTGTATCTCCCTGGGACCCTAAAGGTGACGGATCCGAGGGTCTTGTTGTCTATAACGGCACAGCTTGGGTGGCAGTATGAAGCATGACCTTAACATACGATCTGACATCTCCTCTCTTCAGTATATTCTCGACCTTGGTATTGAGCGTGGAGACATCCAAGACAGACAGCTGGACGCTACTGTTGAGCATTACTTTACCCCTGTGAGCGACGAATATGGCTGTGCCCAGTATGCACGGCAGCTGTTTATGCCTGAAGGTACGGTCTGCGTGGGTAAGCTACACAAGCTGCCTCACCTGACTTTCCTGATGCAAGGCCGCGTCTTAGTTGTCTCTGAGAATGGCGGCAAACAGGACCTGGTTGCACCTGTGACCTTTGTCTCACCGGCGGGATCTAAGAGGGCCTTTCACGTCCTCGAGGATGCAATCCTAACGACCGTGCATCTAACAAAGCACGACCAAGAAGAAGATCTCTCAGACATAGAAGAAGAGGTCATAAGCCCAACTTACTCAGCAATGGGTTTGGAGGAACCAGATCTGTCTGGCCTCGAGGACTTTATGCAAACCCACACACTGATGAGTGAAGAGGAATAATAATATGGCATGGATCGCAACAATCGCATCCGTCGGTGTAGGTCTCTACAGCGCAAACAAAAAGAGTAACGCCGCAGACGAAGCAAACCGCCAGAACATGGCTGGCTTCAACCAATACAAACCATACACAGACAATGCCCTGGCGGGTGGGGAAGCTGCCAACGATGCCCGGTTAGCCGCAGGTTTCTACGGTGGGCCTACCTATGCTGGCCCCAATGTTTACCAGACCGGCGCAGCCACAGGTTACGGGGATGCCTCAATGGGCATCATGAACCGTGGTTTCAACATGGCTGATGCTAATGCAGGCTTTGGTGCAAACGCCCGTGGTTTGTACGACCAGTACCAGGGTATGGCTGATGGCGTGTCTGCACAGGGACGTATGGACACTGCAAACCAGTATGCCATGGACAACATGAACCCCCTGGTCAACGCTGCAATGCGTGACGATCGCCGCAACCTGCAAGAGAACACGCTGACAGGCATCGACCTAGCAGCAAGCGGCACAAACAACATGAACTCCAGTCGCGCCGGTGTTGCTGAAGCAGTAGCCAACCGTGCCTACGATGACCGCCGCGCTGATGTGTCGTCCCAAGTCCTTGATGGCCTCCGCACTCAGTCTCTAAGTGAACAGCGCCAAGCATTTGCCGATCAAGGTAACGCATTGGTGAACGCTGGTGCAGCCAATAACTCGATCGAGAATGCCTACAACTCAGGTATGAACACGGCCAGCACAGGTTACCAAATGGGCATGAGTGCCGGTGGTGCCCTCCAGGGTTATGACCAGGATCGATTGAATGATAAACGTATGCGCTTTGAGGGCGACCGAGACTTCGCTTCAAATGTTTACGCGGACTACAAGAACGGGATGCTCACCCAGAATGGTCCTCAGACCACTAACACCTTTGCCGGCAACTATTCTGACCCATTAGGTTCAGCAATTACAGCGGGCACCGCGGGCTATGGATTTGCAAACAGCAAGGTCAAGAAAGGTGAAAATGAAACCTGGGGTCAGAGAATTGGAGGATGGTTCGGATCATGAATGCATTTACTTACGGACGCCCCGCACTAACCATGGGTCAAGTCAACGGGATGCAGTATCCCCAGGGTCAGCCAGCCTTAGTAGACCCAAATCAGCCAAACCCAAAGCCTCCAGCTCTGTCTGGTAATGCCCGAGGTTCATCGAAGATCCCTTCTGGTCAGATAGACATGCGGTCTGAGGGTTTAATGCGTATAGGTGCCGCAGGCCTTCAATCAGCCTCAGACCCTTCAGGGGCTGGCGGTAACTGGATGGCAGCGATGGGCCAGGAATATGGGAACATCCAAGATTATAACCGCGAGTCCGAGAAAGAAGTCTTTGCCATCGAGGAAGCTCGGCGAGTGGAAGGCCAGAGGCGCGCGGATGCCAAAGCTAAGGCAAACAAACCTAAATCCGGTGCCGATATGATCCTGGCGCAGGAAGGTGTAAATGAATTAGGCACTCTGATTTCAGCCCTTGAACAAGGGGGGCTGACTGGCCCCATGGATGGTACAGTACAAGCGTGGTTAGATCGCTCAGGTCTGCGTGATTACTTCGTGGGTAACGATGAAGGTGCTAAACGTGCCTACTACCGCCAAAGACTTGAGAACTTCAGGGTTAACGAGGCATTAGCCGTAACCGCTAACACCAAGGGTGCCATCAGTGACAAAGAGATGGAACTCTTCTTGAGACCAATCCCCGCCACTGCTGATACTACAGAGGCTACCTGGCTGTTACATCTAAGAGAGAAACTAAGGATCAATAGTAAGATCCTCGCTTTTGAACAGGGTGCCGCTTCCGGCGGCTTCTCCTTTGTAGACTAACTCACACTAGGATCTCACATGCCAGAATTTAAGATAAAGATGCCTGACGGGCAAATCAGAACCGTGAGTGGACCTGATCGTGATGGCGCGATGGCTTTTGCCATGGCAAATTACAACCCTGCAACCACTTCAGCCCCCACTACCGCAGCCCCCGCAGAGGTTAACCCAGAAGGTGTATCTATTGGTCGGGCTTTTAAGCGTGGCGCTATCGAGACGTATGCAGGCCTACCAACGGCCTTAGCCGTGGCTGACATCCAGAAATTCCAAGACGCTTTCCAGCTACAGCAGCCAGGTGGTGTCAACGCCCTTGCTTACGATGAGCTGATGAAAACCCGTGTGCCCTTAGAGGCCATGGCGGGTAGAAGCGTCAACCTGGACGTAGACACCCTAGAGGGTCGCCGCAGTGTTGATGCACTACAGGACAGGTACAATCTCAAACCAGGAGAAAAGGTTGATTACCTCCAGACCTTAGATAAGCGCATTGAAAATGCCACTAATCTCCGGTCAAATTCACAGGACGAGATAGACGCCCAATGGGAGCGCATCAAAACTAACGCCCAATACGCCGGTGATTTACAAGACAAAGCCGCAGCAATCCCAAGGGGTGTTAGGGGTGGTATATATGCCGAAGAATACGCCAAGGCCCCAGACACCTGGAAAGGTTGGCTTAGTACAGTAACAAATGACCCTGTAGGTTTCGTAGAGTTTATAGGTGAGACAACAGCTGAAAGCGGCGCTCAAATTGTGGCAGGCCTGGCAACCTCTTTATTGACCAGATCACCCAAAGCCGGTGCCCTTGTCATGGGATCTGGTGGTTTTGCCAGAGAGTACGGCAATGAAGTTGCTAGTTTCCTAGAAGAGAATGGCATTGACCTCTCGGACCCGACTGCCGCCAAGCAGATGTTTAACGACCCACAGTTGATGGATGAGGCGAACTCCCGAGGCGTTACCCGTGGTGTTGTAATTGCGGCAGCCGACTTTGCAGGCCAGGGCCTCGTTGCGCGTGAGTTCTTCAAGAGAAGCCTTGCCCGGCAGGTTGGGGTTCAGATGGGAACGGAGGGTTTGGGAGAAGCAGGCGCTGCCCAAGCGGTCGGTGATGACTTTAGCTTCAAGGACACCATCACAGAAGCCCTTGCCGGTGGTGTATCTGCCGCTCCAGAAGCCATGGTCGCTGGGCAAGCACCTTGGCGCTCGAAGATTGAAGGTGACCCCGCATATGGTGGCGCAGCTGCTGACCTGGCTCGTACCCTCCGCGAAATATCAGAAGCTCAAGGCAACAACCTCAAGGATGTACGCGCCGGTGGTGGTGCAAAAGCTACACTCGAGGCTGCACATGAGAAGATCTCGGGCCAGATCTCGGCAATAGCCACCCATCCAGATGTTAAAGCTCGGTTGTCTCCAAAGAATGCAGAAACTCTCGATCAGCTACTAGAAGACTACGCCGCAGCCGCCACTGCAATCCGCCAGGGTAAGAACAAAGTCAAATCTAAGGTCACAAAAGAGAATGCTGACGCTATCGTCCGCCTTCTAGGTCCTACTTCCTTAGAAGCCGGTCAGCTACAGCAGCTGTTTGACCAGGGGGATGTCCTCACGGATCTCTTCCAGGACGGCCTCAAAGGCGGCGTCAGTCAATTCACGGACTTCCTAAACCCCTTCACTGACAATTCAGGCAACTACGACCCCAACCGCAGCCTCAGCACAATTGGTAGCCTGTATGGCGCATCTGTCGTCGGCCCACTCAAGTCCGCAGGCATTGTCGCAGCCGGTCGGGCCTTTGATGCAGCCACGGGTCGCCGTTCCAAGGTCAACCGCTTTGTAACGAAGCTCGAGGAACTCGTTGGCCAAGATGCTCCCCAGGGTCGATCTCTGATTGCCGATGCCCAACTCGAAAAACAGCAGGCAGAGCAAGCCAAGGCTGACGCTGCGGCAGCCCAGGCGGCCCAAGAGGCAGAAGACGCCAACATCGTCAGTACACTTGCCGGCATGACAGGCAACGCCACAGATGGCAGCCCATTGGGCACTGTCGCGGTCGGCACAGGTATCCCCACAGAAGAGATCCAAACAGTGGTCTCTGAATTACGCTTGAAGCACCCAGCTGACAGCAAGAACCCCAATGATGTGGCGGTCAACAAGGTCCTCGATGATGCCCAGGCGGGTCTTAACGGTGAGCAACGGCCTATCCGGGCTCTAACCCAGCTGGTCAACATTGTTAACGACCACTTAAACGCAAGTCTCATGGACGGCGGCAGTAGCGTTCAGCGTACTAGCCTTCCAGATGGTGACTTGGCTCGAGCCAAAGCAATCCAGATGGGCAATGCGCCCAAGATGGACGCAGCCCCTGCTGCCCAGGCGTCTCCGGCACCAAATGTTGACACAACTGCCCCAGCGCAGCCTACGGTTAACGGCAATCAGACAACTACGTCCGAGAACTACCAGGCAGGCATCCAGGCTAACCGTGACACTGCCTTGAAACTTCAAGAGCAGGTCTTGGATACACTCGATCTCCAGAACCGTCAGGCTACGAACCGCCCCGGCGGGAACCTGACGCCTACAATGCTCGAAGATGAGGCCCAGGCCCTCTATGTGGCACTTGAAGCTGTCCAGACTGAGAATATGCCAATCGAGGCCATGGAAGAGGTCCAACAGCTACTCGTTGATGAGGGTGTCTCCCAGGAGAACGTGGACAAGTTCTATAAGCCCTATGTCGATCGCGTAAAGTTACAACAAAAGCGCAAGGCCTCGATGTTGAAGCAGGCACAGGCCACTCAAGCTGAAATACAAGGTGGACCTGCCGTCAATACTGAGACTGCACCGGCACCCAGTGTCCTAGAGCAAGCCCAGGCTGGACAGCAGCCTACCACGAACCAACGCCTGGCAGAATCTTTGGCCAGGCTTCAAGAGACAGAGGCGCAGCGCACCAGTAACCTAAATAAACCTGTGTCTGACGCTAATTTAGAGGCCAATTCTCGCGTATTGGAAAGCGTGTTGGATGATTACGGTGTCAAAGGCAAGATTACCAACGCAAGCTCAGACCCTGCTGTCGCAGTGTATGAATTAGAGCTGGCTCCTGGGCTGAAAGCCAGCCGGGTGATTGGTCTGTCAGATGCTATCGCACGATCTATGTCTGCCCCATCAGCGCAAGTCAGCACAGTACCGGGCCGGTCGGCAATTAGGATTGAGATACCCAACCAACCTATCTCTGACGATGCCCGTGTTATCCCTGTTCCCTACAACAACGCCAAGATGCAAGAAGTGTTTGGCGTACAGAATCCTGTACCTGGTGGCAACTATATCGACCTTGATACTAAACAGGATGTCACAGGGACCACATACACAGGTGGCTCGGTTAAAGTCGTTGATGGCAAACCCGTCCTAGAGACCAACGACACTACAGCGGAGCCAGCTACCAAAGCAGACGGTCCTAAAGTAAAAGTAAATCTGTTCAAACAGAAAGCTGGCTGGAAGTGGATTGACTACGATGGCCCGGCGACAGTGGTTTCAACTACGATCCGTGGCAAGCACGTCTACAGTCTAGACACAGACCTTCAGAACCCAGTTTCCTTGGAAACATATCCTAACCAGCCTTCTGAGCCACGTTTGCGTCCTACAACCCAGGGCGAGGTGCAGACCGGCAACATCATTGGGAACATTAGTGTTCGGGGTAAGCCACACCCGGTTTACGACAAAGTCACTGTGTCCACTCCGATCCAGGAGGTCTCCCTTGAACAGGGCGTGTATTCTGAAAACCCAGTACCCGCTGCTGATGACAGCCGTACCCCTAACATTGAGGCACCGCAGATAATACAAGATACTGCAATGGGTCCAAAAACCATCGTAGTTGCAGGACAAATCAAACCAGAAGAGCAGCAAGGTCCCCGGAATACAAACCACGGCCTTTTGCCTCACTTACGCACAACAGCGCCTGCTAGGGATGGTAAATCTGTGATCTTGGCTTCAACCAAGAACGCGAATGCTGGCAGGCAAATTGAAGGTTTAACGGAGGTTCTTTCTAGGCATGATGACCCCGCAGGATCACCTGAAGCCTGGTCTGCTTACCAGGGTGATGCCCTGGCTACTTCCGATGTCCCTGTGCAGCCAAATGGTTTTATCAATGACCTCAACAATGGTGGCGCACAGGAGCTTTTAGGTAAACTGACACCAGGGCAAATTGCAGATGCGGATCATGGTTTTGAAAATGCGGCAATGTTCAGGCAGGCATACATCAACAATGAAATTGGCATAGCCGACACAGGTCGTTTGTTTCTTTGGTCATTTCTTTCCAGAGGGGTTAGCCCCTACACCCAAGAAAGTTTATTTCTGGATAGTTTTGAAGGTATTGATCAGTGGATTGAAGCTGCCGCCAACAAGACACTAAAAGAACGTCTTCCTGAATATAAAGCATGGGCTGCTCAAACTGCGCCACAGGGGTCTGGACAACCAGGTGCCGGTGCAATGCACAACCTAAATGCATTTGGTGTCGATTTTCTTATGAAGATGTCTCAAGATGTTAGCCCAGAGGATAACCGTAGTCGTCTTCAGTATATCCACGATTTAATGTCAGACCCTAACACTACAGGTAACCAAGTGCGCCGCGAGTTCACTAAGATAGGTGAGGGTGTCGGTATCGACAATAAAGTAGTGTCCTTCACACTGTTAGTTGCCGGGTACAATGATGTCATGGTTCTTGATAGGGTTCAGATCCGTCAGATGTACAATGATGGGCGCTTTGATGGTATTAACCTTTATGATGGCTACAAAGAAAAAGACCCGAAAGATGGTAAATCAAAAGTAGTAACTGGATCTGGGTTAGCCACGCAGACAAATGGCGCAAAAGGTTTGATGATCTATGAGGCTATGGAGAAATCCCTGTCTCAGCGTCTACCCAAGATCTATGGGGACATTGGGCGTCCAGACGCCGCATCTGTCGGGCGTTACCACTGGGAAACCTGGGTTGCGTCATCTGAGCAGGAGGCGTCCCATGGTACTATCGATGCTATCTTAGCAAAGGCGCAGGGAGACCCTAATCCTCTCGATGGCGTAACTGCAAAAGAAGGTGAATACGGTGCTTATGCTTATGGCGCAAAGTATGGACTTGAAAATGGCCAGCCAATGTTTAAGTACAGCATACCAGATCGCGGCGAGTTCAAGTTCACTGTACCCGATTTCCGTGAGTTCTTGGATGAGATCAAGAAGCCTAAGAATAAGGTCGTACCGGCCAAGTTCTCGGTCAGTAATAGCGGCAACGCACCATGGTACACTAGAGATGGCGTCAACTTAGATGCCCTAGCAGAAAAGGCGACTGAATATGGCAACCAAGTTCCAACAGCTGATGGCCAACTACGGCAAGATCAAGCAGTTCCCAATGGACGGCAACTTGATGCCTCTAGCGGACCCGACAACAGCATCCCCCCAGCCCTCCTCAGCCCCCCTGGGCCAGCTGGTGGACGAACACCCAGGGCCAGTGATGGCGGGGCCTCCAAAGGGCGCACTCTCGCAAGGGTAGCCCTCGCAGCGGTCAAGAAGTTTGTCCCGCCGGTGAAAGCGGCCTTCCAGGTTGGCAAACGTGGAACCCCAGAAGAGAATGGGATCCAGTCTATCGACCAGGCTCTGCGCTTGGCACATACCCTGGGCATCACTGTTCGTCTATTTGACAGCCAGGAAGAGATGTATGCCTCTCGGCTTGCTGCATATGGATCTGGCGATCCTGCTGCGGAAGCCTCGTTCTATCGGAAGGGTCCTGAAACAGGCGGAAAAGGTGCAGAAGGCACTGTCTTTGGTCTCAACCCAGGAGCTCTGCTGAATGACGGCAGTTCCGTGAGTAACATCCAAGCTCTATCTGATTTGCTCCATGAGATTGCCCATGGGATGACTTTGGGCCCCTTAGATCTGAATGGTTCCCAGGTTGAAGACACTCTGTTTACCAACCCCCTGACCGGGGAAAGTGACCGGGCACCCATGGGATCCTTTGCTGGTAGTGCTATGAGACCCCTATTGGAACAGACAGGTGACGCCGACATCATGGCGGAGCTAGATAATCTCCAGATGAATGTGGATACTTACACAACCAAAGATCCTTCGCAGCGTCATGCGGTACGGGAAGTTCGTAAGTTGATGGACAATCTCAAGGATTGGAAGGGTTATTACCAGAAGCAGTTTGATGCCGGTCAAATCTCCCAAGCTGAGGTAGACACAGGCGTGGCCAACCGTGAGGAGCAGGCTGACTACTACACTAACTACATGCAGAGTGTACGCGAGTTGGCTGTTGATCCCGTGTTGGTTTACCTGATCAACCCGAAGCTGGCGAAAGCGGTTATGCCTAAGACGGCTGCCCTTATCAGGCAACAATTTAACAACGCCGGTAACAACAAGGTCAAATTCTTCAACCACCCAGCTGCTATCGTCATGGCTACGGTCATGGCTATGCTGGCCCAGGCTATGGCTGAAGAAGAGGAAGAGAAGCAGCGGATGCAGATGCCTCCGGGTGCTCTAAGTCCCCCACCTCCGGGTATGGGTGCCCTTTCCGCGTAAAACTAATGAGGTCCCTTCGGGGGCCTCTTTTTCTTTGGAGAGCAACATGAATAAAACCGCACTGGACCTGGTTCCAATCCTACGGGCAATTGAGGATGTAAAACACTCGCTCCTTCTGTCTGACGCCCAGCGCCTGGTTATCTTTGGGGAGATACGGAAGAGCGTACCTGAGCCAGTCTTCTGTCCTCAGTCTCGCCTCACGCTCTCAATCATAAACAGTATATTGGAGACGATGGATGGGAGCACCAAACCAGCCGCGAAAGAAAGCGCCAAGGCCACCAAAGCAAGCCCAAAAGGCAAGGCCGATATCAACAAACCCAATAGCAAGACAGCATCAAACACCCGAGGGACGCGAAAAGTTCCGTCAGATGTTGGCAAATCGAAAGAATAAAGGCGGCAGACCCAAGGGAACTCCTGATGGTTACACAGCTGCTGCAATTGAGCCTATCCGCAAGAGGGCCAAAGAAGACGCAGAGAGGATCGTAACGATCATGGCAAAAGAGAACGAAATTGATGACGTGTATGCGATCGAGGCCCTACGGGCTGCTGTAGAGATCATGCGCGAACCTGGTCAAAACCGGGACCGTCTAACAGCTGCCAGGATGGTCCTGGATTTCACTAAAACCAAACCAGCTGCGAAGAGCGAAGTCACCATCGGCAAAGCTGAAGCCTTCCTGGAGTCGCTCCTAGTAGCCACCCCAGAAGAAGAGCAAATCGAAGATGGACAAGAGACTTAAACAAGTTCGACAGAGACTATACGACGACTTTAGTTTCTATTCGGAGGCTGCACTCAAGATCCGCACCAAGGATGGTGACATCCAACCTCTAAAACTCAAGCCTGCCCAGCACATCCTCCATGAGGCTGTAGAGAAGCAGATGGCGTCTGAAGGTAAGGTGCGTATCATCATCCTGAAGGCCCGGCAGCAAGGTCTTTCGACCCACGTTGGTGGCTATCTGTATTTCAACGTGTCGCAACGCAAAGCCTGTAAAGCGATGGTCATCACGCACCACTCAGACAGCACCCGTGCGCTTTTCGATATGACCAAACGATACCATGACAACTGCCCAGAGCTCCTGAAGCCGCACACAAAGTATAGCTCCCGCCGGGAACTTACATTTGATGTCTTGGATAGTTCATTTGTTGTTGCCACCGCCGGTGGTGAGAGCATTGGTCGAGGTGAGACCCTTACGCACGTCCACGCCTCCGAGCTTGCGTTCTGGCAAAAGTCTACGGCCCTGGAGAACTGGAACGGTATGACCCAGGCGGTCCCTAACAAGCCTGGCACTGCTATTTTCGTTGAGAGTACAGCTAACGGCGTCAGTGGTATCTTCTATGATCTATGGAAAGGTGCTGTTGATGGCACCAATGGCTATGTGCCGGTGTTTATCCCCTGGTTTCTCGACCCTGAATATAGGGAGCCTGTCCCTGAGAACTTTGAGCCAACACCTGAAGAAGAAGAGTTGGTTGCCAAGTACGACCTAGACGATGAGCAACTTATGTTTCGGCGGCGTAAGATCGCCCAGAACGGCATAGATCTTTATCGTCAAGAATATCCCGCAGAGCCTTCAGAAGCCTTCCTGACGACCGGGCGGCCTGTCTTCAACCCAGAGGGGCTCCAGAAGAGCCTAGATGAAGCTCCTGATCCAACACAGCGTATGGCCCTAGAGGGTGGTGAATGGATCGATAATACCCGAGGTGAGCTTACCCTATACAAGACGATCGACCCTGGTGAGAAATACACGATCGGTGCTGATGTTGCGATGGGTGTCAGAGGAGGTGACTTCTCAGTCGCCCAGATCCTCGACAGTAAAAAGCGCCAAGTTGCGACCTATCGTGCCCAAGTTCACCCCGACTACTTTGCTGAGGTCCTCTACAAGTTAGGTGAGCTGTTTAACTTTGCCTATATCATTGTGGAGAACAACTCTCACGGCATCTTAACCTGCACTCGCCTGGGTAAAGATATGGCCTATCCAAACTTCTTTACTGAAGTCCAGGTAGACAAGCTGACCGATCGAGAGACCATGAAATTAGGCTTCACAACAACATCCAAAACCAAGCCACTGATCATCGATGAACTCCGGGCAAACGTCCGCGAGGGAGAGATCGAGCTAAACGATAAGACCACAATCCGTGAGATGTTAACCTACATTGTTACCCCTACGGGCGGCATGGAGGCGGAGGGTGGCTGCTTTGACGACACTGTCATGTCTCTGGCACTCGCTAACCACATCCATGAGGGTGCCTGGGAACCAATTGAAGCGTCAGACGCTTACTATATCGAAATGGTTTAATCATGAATAAGAAAGATTATAAGAAACTAGAAGACGACAACATTGTTGCCCTCCTGGATGACAATATTCGCCGCAGCGTAGGCTATTACGACAGCCAGTTATCGCGTGAGCGTAAGCGCGTCATGGATTATTATAATGCAGTCCTTCCAAAGCCAGCCCACGATGGGAACTCCAAATATGTTTCGATGGATGTCTACGATACAGTCGAGAGCATGAAAGCTGCTTTGCTGGAGACATTCTCTACAGGCTTCAAGACCGTTCGATTTGCGCCTCAGAATGCAGATGACCAGCCTATTGCTGAGATAGCCACTGAGTATTGTGACTACGTTGCAAACCGTCAAAACAACCTATTCGAGATCATGCAGACAGTCATCCACGATGGCCTGATAGCTCGGGCGGGTATCGCCAAAGTCTTCTACTACTATGGTGAAGAAAGCCACCTCGAGGAGGTCACTGATCTCACTGAGGAAGAGCTAGACGAAATCCTGATCCAGGATAACGTAGAGATCGAAGAGATTACTGAGGACGTGGCAGGTCTATACTCGGGAGAGCTGCGGGTGACCTCAGATGCATCGAAGATTTGCATCGAAAGTATTAGCCCAGAAGAGTTTATCATCGAGGCCCAAAGTAAGGACCTTGAAAGCGTAAACTTCTGCGCACACCGCACTAACAAAACAATCTCAGAGCTCCGTGAGATGGGGTACGATGAGAAGAAGATCGAGAACATTGGTGACCACTCAGATGTAGACCTGGACACAGACGGTGAGGTCCTTTCACGCCATGAGGAAGTAGGCACTAGCCGTGGGTTCTCAAACATCGGTTACCAGGACCAAGTACGCACTGTGACTGTCTATGAGTGCTATGTCATGATGGACCCAGAGGCCACCGGCGTTGCCGAGCTTTACCGGGTTGTCAAAGCAGGCAACGTGATCCTGGAGATGGAAGCTACAACGATGCGCCCCTTTGTGGCCTTTGTCCCACTTCCTATTCCTCACGCATTCTTTGGTAACAACTTCGCATCGAAGGTTATCCCAATCCAGAATGCCCGGACTGTACTGACCCGGTCGATCCTCGATCACACAATGATCACCAACAACCCGCGTTATATGGTTGTCAAAGGTGGTCTTACCAACCCGCGTGAACTGATTGACAACCGCGTTGGTGGCATTGTGAATGTGTCACGCCCAGATGCGATCATGCCTATGCCCCAGGCGTCTTTGAACCCGTTTGTGTTCCAGACGTTGGCCATGTTGGATGACGACAAAGAAGACACCACAGGCGTCTCCCGTCTAAGCCAGGGCCTTAACAAAGATGCCATCAGCAAGCAGAACTCCGCCGCAATGGTTGAACAGCTGGCAACTATGTCGCAGCAGCGGCAGAAGATTATCGCTCGTAACTTTGCCAATAACTTCCTGAAGCCTCTGTATCAGATGATCTATAAGTTGGTCATCGAGCATGAGACGGAAGAGAAGATCGTCGAGCTTGCAGGCAACTATGTCCAAATCTCCCCGGCGGAATGGGGATCAAAACGTGACGTGGTTGTTGAGATGCACCTCGGTTATGGTGAGCAGGTTGAAGAAGCCCAGAAATACCTGGCACTACATGGTTTGATGTCACAGGACCCCGTTCTGTCCACGATGTATCAACCTCAGAACCAATATAAGTTAATGTCTCATGTCATGGAGAACAACGGCATCAAGAATGTCGCGGACTACCTGACACCTCCTGATCAACTCCCACCACCTCAGCCTGACAAGGCCCAGGAGATGGCGATGCAGATGCAGCAGAAACAGCTGGAACTTCAGGAGAGACAAACCCAGATTGCGGAGCTCAAGCAGCAAATGGACGCACAAATCGCACAACTCAAACTTGAACTTGAAGCGACCAAGGCTGAACGCGGCTTCGCAATACAATCTGATGCGACCGATCTGAAAGAGGCGCAGCTGGAGCACAAGCGTATGACCGATATGGCCGAGCTTGAGATCCTGCGTAACGCTGATGATGTCAGAGGTATCGCATCACCAACCGGCTAACTTAGCCAATCTTAAAGAGAGCAACCATGAACGAAGAAGAGCAACTCGTTGAAACTGGCGAGGCGGCTGAGGCCGTCTTGTCTCAACCTGCGTTCAACCAGGTAGTCAATAACCTGGTCGAGCGATCATTCCAGACTTTCGTTAACACTAAGCCCGACCAGGGCTCAGACCGAGAGTTAGCGTACAACCACTATCGCGCACTTGTGGACGTGGTTGAGACACTGAAACAACAGGTGTCCATCAAAGATGAGATACTTGCGAAAGGCGACACCCGCCAAGAGGAGCTGGACCATGAATAACGTCCAAAACGAAGCTACTTCTTTCGCTGCCTACGACGATGTCGATGAAGCAGCAGAAGCCATCCTAGACCGCTGGACAGACGGCGCAAGCCCATCTGACGATGAGGAAATAGAGGCGACAGCTGACGAACCTGTAGAAGAGACAGAGGGTTCCGAAGCTGAGTATGAAGAAGATGAAAATGAAGACCAAGAGGAAGACGAAGAAACGGATGAGGACCCTGATGAAGGTGAACCAGACGATGAAGAAGTCGATGAAGACGATGATGGCGAGGCTGACGAAGCTGAACTGTCGGACGACAGTCTTGTTGACATCCAAGTCGATGGAGAAACCAAACAGGCATCCTTGAAGGATCTGAAGCGTCTCTATGGTCAGGAAGCATCTTTAACTCGAAAGTCTCAAGACTTAGCATCCAAACGTAAAGAGGCAGACGATGCCTTGCAACGGACGGATCTCAGTTATCAGAAGCTCTTAGAACGGGCAGAAACCCGATATAAGCCCTACCAGGACCTCGACATGCTCGTTGCGTCCAGGACTATGTCGGTTGAGGATTTCTCCGCACTACGCCGGGAAGCCTCAGAAGCTGAAGCGGAACTCAAGTTCCTGAAGGAGGAGTCCAGCTCTTTCTACCAGGAAGTGCAACAAAAGCAGGCAGCCCAGCGCCAGGAGATGGCTCAGGAGTGTATCAAAACGCTCCAAGAGACTATCCCGGATTGGGGAAATGCCTTGTACAATGACATCCGTGAATACGCTGTTTCTGTTGGTCTCCCAAGAGAACAGGTTGACCAATACGTTGACCCCAATGTCATCACTCTCCTTAACAAGGCCCGTCTGTATGACCAGGGCAAAGCTGCTGCCGGTACTAAGAAGGCAAAGGCGATGCACGTCAAAACAGCTAAGGGGAAGGTCCTTCGATCGAAGAAGGCACCACCTTCTACCTCGGACATCAATGCTCGTAAGCAATCTGCTGCGGCGCAGCGTGTCCGTGAGAACAGAAGTCGGAATGGTGACATGGATGATATCGCTGAGATGCTCCTATCACGTTGGGAAAGCTAAGTTGTAACTCATAGTCAAACGGCAAGGAGCCACTCAAATGACTGTTTACACAACTTATTCTCAGGTCGGTAAGGCCGAGGACGTTTCAAATATCCTATCAGATATTACTCCCACAGATACGCCTATGCTGACAATGACGAAGACTGAGAAAGTGTCCGCACGGACGTTCTCATTCCTCGAAGACAGCTTACGCGCTGCAGCGTCTAACGCCAAGGTCGAGGGAGCAGATGCTGCAGATATCACTCTGATCGACATCGTTGAGCGTACCAACAACACCCAGATCCTGGAAGAAACCTTCCGTATTTCTGGTTCTGCTGATGCGGTAAAAACCTATGGCCGAGCCAAGGAAACCGCGCTGCAACTTGGTAAAACTCTCAAGAGCATTAAGCGCGATTTGGAGTTCAGCCTTGTTGGTGTTGACCAAGCAGCTGTCGCTGGTTCGTCTTCCGTAGCTCGTAAAATGGCATCACTGATCAACCAGATCTCTACTGGTGTTGACGCCGGCGCAAACGCAACGGACGCCCTTACAGAGGCGAAATTGCTTGAAGCTGGTCAAACAGCGTTCAACAATGGTTCTGATCCGTCAGTGTTCATGATCAAACCAGCTGACGCCCAAATCGTCGCCGGTTTCTCAGCATCTGCTGGTCGCAACCGTGAAGTCGCCCAGGGTAAGACCCTTGTGAATGTGATCGACCTGTACGTTGACGTGGCTAGCGTACATTAAATCTGGTGAACTCAGGGGAAGCCTAAGTCGAAAGATAAGGTAATCCTGAGCCAAGCCCCAGTAATGGGGAAGGTGCAACGACTATCCCGCAAGGGAGTAGGATCAAGTGATCCGAAGCGCCAGACACTGCGAATAGCGGTGATGATATAGTCTCATCTTATGTGAAAGCATAAGCAGCCGAAAGGCGGTCTAGTATTAACGACACTAGGCGAAGATGCCATGTAGCCCATATGGCGAATACAAAGTTGTTCTCAACCGACACTTAGAGACTTCACACGCCCTGTTGATCGACCCGTCCATGTTCAAAACATGCGTACTGCGTCCGTTCACACGCACACTCTTAGCCAAGCAAGGCGACTCAGATCGCCATATGGTGGTCGGAGAATATTCTTGTAAACACAGTAACTTCGCTGACAGTGTGAAGATCACCGGCCTTTCCTAAGGCCCGTGCGAGGACGCCCTAACTCCCAGGACTTTTGCTCTCCTTTTCCTGGGGACCTGGGCGTCCTCACCTAACCTCCCAAGGATACCCCCATAAATGACTAAAGAGACTAAACTGCACGGTGTGCAGGCTGAGTTTCTGACCCAAGGCTTTGACCTGGTCAAGAAACACACCCAGAACATTTCCCAGGCTTTTCTAGATGACCTGAAGGATGCCCGTAATGAAAGCACCACTCGGCTCGAGGGTGACTATATGCGTGTGGCGTCAATACCAACCGTAGTTGCAGAGCAATGGTTGCGCGAAGGTTTCAATATCTACGAAGAGACCGGCGCAGCGATCGTCAAGCGTCTCCAGGAACAGGATCTGACTGCATTCATGACGACCGATAAGAGGATATAGCAGATGGCTTATAAAACCACAGGCAAGTTCAAGCCCTGTAAGGGATGCACGACACCAATGACATGCGACAAGTTCGGTTGTCAAAAGCAAGGGGACTAGAATGAACAAAGGCCAAATCCGGGCACACTTTATTGCTCTTTTGAACCGTAGCGACTGCACTGATGCTTTGGCCGATACCTTCATTGACCAGGCTATGACCAGGATACAGCGTTTACTCCGCATACCATCTATGGAGAAGCAACAGTCCTACTCAATCACCTCTGGTGTTGCAGTCAGTCAGATTGTCATACCCTCCAATTTGCTAGATATTATAGACCTCCAATACGCAGGCCGCGCCTTGGTTCGCATCCCTATGCATGAGATGGCACAGCTGCAATCTACAGGTCAGGGTGGGAACCCCATCTACTTCACCAGGGAACGTGAGGTGATCAAGCTGTTCCCTATGCCTTCGTCAGGCCAGGTTTATCTGAACTATTACGCCGAATTTGATGAGCTTGCTACTGACGTTAGCACAAATGTAATAACTAAAATTGCTTCAGATCTACTGACATACACAGCACTCTCATATGCTTCCGACTATTTCCTCGATGAACGTGGTCCGTTGTTTGAAAGTAAATCTGGCAACTTCTTGTCCGAGATCCAAGACCAAGCGAACTCCGCTGAGACCTCTGGTATGGCTCAAGTCATGCGTCCCACTTCTACCTACACAGATTGAGGTGCCCCATGGCTAAATCTTCCTTTTATAGCAGCACTGGTGTCACAGCTGACAATCCTGATGTTGACCCAGTTGCCCCAGAAAACTCTCCACTGTTGGACCCAGTAGCCCCTAGCAACATAAGTGCAATCGAAGACAGTAAGAACGCAGCGGCCCTCTCTGAAGCTGCTGCGGCTGCCTCTGCTGCTGCCTCTGCAACCTCAGCATCATCTGGCGCAGCCTCTGCATCAACAGCCACCACAAAGGCTTCTGAGAGCGCAGCTAGTGCCACAGCAAGCTCCACCTCTGCCGCTGCCTCACAGGCATCCAGAGTTGCATCTGAGGCCGCTAAGGTTGCCGCAGAAACAGCCAAGACCGCAGCTGAGACTGCCCGTGACGCAGCCGGTGCATCTGAGGTGGCTTCTGGTGCCGCAGAGGTTGCTGCGGAAACAGCAGAGACCAATGCTGCCGCCAGTGCAGCCGCTGCTTTATCTTCCAAGAATGCTGCGGCCACTAGCGCCACCACAGCCTCCACCAAAGCATCTGAGGGCGTCACTAGCGCCGCTGCATCGGAAGCATCTAATGTGGCCGCGGGTGTGGCTAAGGTTGCTGCTGAGACCGCAGAGGCCAATTCTGAGACAGCCCAAACCGCTAGTGAGACAGCGAAGACTGCCTCTGAGGCCGCAAAGGTTGCTGCGGAGACCGCAGAGACTAATGCTTCCACAAGCGCCGCAACGGCGACAACGCAGGCTGGCATAGCAACGACTAAGGCTGGGGAAGCTGCCACATCGGCAACGTCTGCTGCATCATCTGCCACTGCATCTGAGGCTGCCAAAGACGCTGCTCTTGCTGCGCTAGATAACTTCGATGATCGCTACCTTGGGACAAAGGCTTCCGATCCGACTGTGGACAATGACGGGAATGCGCTGGTCTCTGGCGCTTTGTACTTCAATACGACTGCCGATGTGATGAAGGTGTATGAGGGAAGTTCGTGGGTTTCTGCTTATGCGTCTCTATCTGGTGCGCTACTATCTGCAAATAACTTATCTGACGTTGCTGACGCTGCTGCATCCCGCACAAACCTTGGCCTTGGCACTGCGGCAACTACAGCATCCACAGACTATGCCACAGCAGCCCAAGGCGCACTGGCTGATAGTGCTACACAACCGGGTGACTTGTCCACTGTAGCCACTTCCGGCGCTTACAGCGATCTATCTGGGACGCCATCCCCGTTTGACCCTAACACTTTGGCAACTGTTGCAACCACTGGTGCTTATAGTGATCTGTCTGGCACTCCCACACTGGGAACTGCTGCCTCTACAGCCGCCACAGACTACGCCACAGCGGCACAGGGTGTTCTTGCTGATACAGCTACACAGCCGGGTGACTTAGGAACCGCTGCCACCTCCGCAGCCACAGACTTTGTTGCTGTGACTGGCGATAGTATGACGGGCAACTTGTCCTTCGGTGACTACACTTCTGCCGTCTTTGGTAATAGCAATGACCTCCAGATTTATCACGATGGTAGCGATAGTTATGTCAAAGAAATCGGAGCTGGTCAGTTAATCTTGCAGGGTGCAGCACAGGTAAAAATACAAAGCTCCGCAACTGGCGATGACATGATTAAAGCTAATAGTGGGGCTGATGTCGTACTATACCACAACAACGCTTCCAAACTCGCCACCACCTCCACAGGTATTGACGTAACTGGCACAGTGACAATGGACGGTGCTACAACGTCTGCGAACATTATCTTCGGTGATGACGACAAGGCAGTTTTTGGTGCTGGCAGTGATTTGCAGATTTATCACGATGGAGCATCTGGCACCTCTTATATCCTTGATTCTGGGTCTAGCGACCTTGTTGTCGAAGGCACAAACTTACGTTTAAGAGCTACTGACAACACCAACTATTTTCGAGGCGTTGATGGCGCTGCTACCTACCTTTACCACCCTGACGCAACAAACGGCATTAAACTCGAAACCACCTCCAGCGGAATTGACGTAATTGGCACATTGACTGCTACATCTTTTAGCGGCGATGGCTCTGCCTTAACGGGCTTACCCGCAGGTTACACTAACAGTGATGTAGATACTCACCTCAACTACTCCACAGCAACTACGGGTCAGGTTCTAAGCTACAGTGGCTCTGACTACGATTGGGTTGACGCAGCATCGGGTGCTGGCGGTGGTGGCTCAGATGACATCTTCTACGAGAACGGTCAGAACGTGACGACCAACTACACAATCACAAACGGTAAGAACGCAATGTCGGCTGGCCCTATCACGATTAACTCCGGTGTAACTGTTACAGTCGGCGCTGGCGAAACATGGACGGTGATCTAAATGGCTACAATTAAACTACAGGGTAATGCTAGTGGATCGGGTACTGTAATTCTTACAGCGCCCAGTACTAACTCTACACGGACTATTACACTACCTGACCAAGATGTAGTCTTAGGTGGTGCGGGTTCAATCAAGGCTTGGGTGAACTATTCGCATACGTCAAATGTTATAAGGGATAGTAACCAAGTGTCTTCTGTTACGGATATTACAGCGGGTATATTTACAGTTAATTGGACAAGTGCTTTCTCTAATACTTATTACATAACCAGTGTTATGGCTGGTGGAAATAACTCTTCTACGAACGTCCCCGCAGTAGGCTATAGTTTCGGAGGCGGGGGTGCAGCAACAACGACACTACTACGATCCTTCAACGCAGAAGATGTAGATGGAGGTTTCGTTGATTACGATAATCAAGACGTTATGGCGATACATTAACATGAGCAATTACAGAGTAATCTTTGAAGACCCAGAGCAACCAGAGCAACCCGCAATGGTGCTTGTCCCTAGTGACAACTGGCTAGAAGAAGCCAAGGCTGGGCTACTGCCACCCATCTCAGTTTACTGGGCTTTGCAAGACGATGAGCAACAAGCCATGGCTGAGGGTCGCCACGACACCTTTAAGCATGACCCAGAGAAACACGCAGCACAGTGGACAGCACCCCGCATTGGCCCTCTCACAGAAGAAGAAGCTATTGAGTATCTCATCATGAAAGACATACCCCGTCACATCTGGTCGGTGGAGTACAACAGACCAATGTTTAAGATTGTTAAGACAGCAGATGTACCGTCTGACAGACAGTTCCGTAATGCGTGGAGGTTAGCAGCATGAGTACG
>Ga0209630_10001455_pt1 | contig 25149 bp, 15 predicted proteins | sample COG_01_FD_184745 | JGI IMG/M metagenome (GOLD analysis project Ga0209630, IMG submission 184745) | Pelagic Microbial community sample from North Sea - COGITO 998_met_01 (SPAdes) (version 2) | ecosystem: Environmental > Aquatic > Marine > Neritic zone/Coastal water | place: Helgoland, sampling... | reverse complement strand
CGAAGACCGTGTAACATGTCAGCTTTTGCTTGTTCTTCGAACGCACTTAACTCACCGTAAGATAAAATCTCTTCTACGCCGTTTTTACCTAAACGTACAGGGTGAGCAAAGAATGCTGCATCAGCAGAACCATCAACCTGAACATAAGTATACTCAACTACGTCACCACCTTGCATCGCATCAACTAAAGATAAACAAAAACGTGCCGCTGCTTGACCCATAGATAATGTTGCAGATCCGCCGCCCGCTTTTGCTTCAACGACTTCAGTACCGGCATTTTGGATACGAGTTGTTAGGCTTGCTACTTCTTCATCAGTAAAGCTTACGCCTTCAACTTGAGATAGTAATGGTAAAATTGTTGTACCTGAGTGACCACCGATAACAGGTACGTGAGTTTTAGCAACATCAAGGCCTTTTAACTCAGCGACAAACGCTTCCGCGCGGATAACATCTAATGTCGTTACACCGAACAGTTTGTTCTTGTCGTACACGCCTTTGGCTTTTAATGTTTCAGCAGCAATAGCAACCGTTGTGTTAACAGGGTTTGTAATGATACCAACACACGCAGTAGGACAAGCATCAGCAACGCCTTCAATAAGGTTTTTCACGATACCGGCATTGATGTTAAACAAATCTGAACGATCCATACCTGGCTTACGCGGAACACCCGCAGGGATCAACACGATATCACAACCCGTTAATGCACCCGCTAAGTCATCTTTACCGTGACCCGTTACTGCAACGGCAGTTGGGATATGGCTTAAGTCAACCGCAACACCAGGAACAACGGGAGCAACATCATATAATGCTAACTCGCTTCCAGCTGGAAGTTGGGTTTTTAATAATAAAGATAATGCTTGGCCGATACCGCCAGCAGCGCCTAAAACAGCTACTTTCATGTTATTCTCCTAAATGGATTGAGCAAATTGTATATTTTGTGAATTTAGTACATTTGGTGTTTAGTACCTTATGAAATAATCTAAATAACCACAATGACACATTAGTTGTATGTGTAATGTGTGTATTGTTTGCTAAATTTCAAGGTCTACGGCAAAATAACTAAATAATAAAAATTTAATCTGACGGATAAACAACATGTCGAGCCAAAAACAAGGCGATTTAATCAAAGCGTTCCGCTCAATATTGACGGCAGAAAGCTGTGCTTCGCAAGGTGATATCGTCAACATACTTAAATCCCAAGGCTTCGATAACATCAGTCAATCCAAAGTCTCGCGTATGCTCACCAAGTTTGGCGCAGTCCGTATGCGCAACGGTTTAGGCGAGATGGTGTACTCGTTACCCGCTGAATTAGGGATCCCTACAGCTAAGAGCCCATTGCGACAATTAGTATTAGATGTTGTACACAATAATGTAATGGTCGTCATCCGTACCAGTCCAGGTGCTGCTCAACTTATCGCCAGATTGTTAGATTCTTTAAGCAAAAAAGATGGTGTATTGGGAACGATTGCCGGGGATGATACTATTTTTATTGCACCTGCAGATGTATCTCAAATTGAAAAATTACGTCAGTATGTTGAAAATCTCTTTGATAATGTGTGAAGTATTCCACAACATCATTTTTTATACTTTCACCTAATAGAAAGTTATCCACACATCTTCTACTATATTTCCTATAAGATGAATAAAAAACTATACACAAGCTATAAGACACAAAAAACCCGCTTAAACGCGGGTTTTTATTTCAATTTATATTTTGACCTCAACAGATCAAAAAGATGTTTTAGGGCATCACTAAGATGCCCTTTCAGCTCATTAGAAGCTGTATTTAACACCTACACGTACTTCCCATAAAGATGGGCCACGAACATAGCTTGTCTTTGGAGCATTGAAGCTCTCATAAACATATTGTCCAGCATCATTGATGTGAGCATTAACGATTCGCTCACCAACAAATGAACCTTGACGCAATACGCCCCAGTCATCATTTAGCATGTTAGTTAAGTTTTCGATAACAAAGAATGCACTGGCTTTATGTCCTTCAACAAATCCAGGAAGCTCTTGAGAGATACGAATATCTACTTTAGACCACCATTCAGCGTTGAACGAGTTACGACCTAGGATAGCACCGCGAGTTAAGCCTTCAGCTGCGATGAAATCATCAAACGCTGCTTGGTCAAAACCACTGCCATAAACAACACCCGCATCATTTACTTCAGGGATATATACCAATCCACGAGTACTTGAAGAATCAAACCCAAATAAATCACCGCCGCTTTCAGAGAAAGTAGCAGAGTAAGGCTTGCCATCACTCGCAGTCGCATACAAGTTAAAGCTAGTTTTATAACCGTCAAATAACTCAGTAGTATAACCAAACTTCATCGTAAAGCGATGTGGGATCTCATAATCAGAGGTCGCTGCTTGTGGCGCGTTAACATCTGCAACAGCAACGTTAATGAAGTTAGAGTAAGCAACTGAAGACGTCATTGGATTTGCATCCGTCGCTTCTGTGTACGCATACGCTAACATACCATTAAAGCCATTATCCCAATCTTTTTGGATTGACGCAGAAATAGTTGTTGAATCACCATCGTTAGCAGAATTAACGTTAGTTAACATGAAGTCACTACCAGGGTAACGACCTGTAGTAGAAGTCTCATACAAAGGACGACCATCAACAGCAGTAAAGCCAGACGGTGTTAAACCTAAATCAACTACCGTCGCAGAGTTTTGCTTATCGGTATACATGATGTCAGCAGTAATAACATAATCGTCAGCCGTGATGTAAGTCGCGCCTAATGAGTATTTCCACTCTGATGGAATTTCGAAGCTAGGATCAGTGGCATTAACGTTACCGTTACCATCTGCAATAGAGGTTGCTGCAACTGCATCAAACAAAGCTTGAGGGATATCATAAATTGGACGACCCGCACCCGTTAAGTAACCGTCAGCAGCAGTAGTTACACTGTTACGTGAACGATCTTGTAAACCAATGTTAGTTACACCATCGTTAGAGTAAGCATTTGAAATCCATACATTTGGATTACCACCCGCATATAGACCAAATCCACCACGAACTTCAAGGTTGTCTTGTACTGCCCAGTTAAAACCAACACGTGGTTGTAGTAATTTAATACCATCAACGTTTGCAGTATTAGCAAAACCATAACGCTCTGTAAAGTTGGCATTTAACGTTGGACGGTCATCTGAAGACCACATGTCATAACGTAAACCAACCATTAATTGGATATCGTCAGTGACATAGAAATCATCTTGTACGTACAGCGTAGTCGTTGCATACGAGAAGCTTGCACCGGCATCAGCTGGGTTGTTAGTACCCGCAGAGTTATTGTAGTAAATACGTGCAGGAGTACCAGCAGCAAAATCAGCAATGTTATCAAAACGGTATTCACCAACAGTATGTTGCATGAATAAGTTAAACACATCTAGATCTTCATATTCAAGACCAAAGGTGATTTTGTGATCATTATCGGTGTAATACGTACCAGCGAATTTGGCAGTGATGTTTTCCCAGTTCAAATCATTAGATTGACGAGAATCATCTGGACCGATATATACTGTTGCGCCAGAACCAGAACGGATTTGCGCTTCTGCAAAACCAGATTGATCTAATGACGATTGACGGTTATCAAGTTTAGTTTGACCTAAACGCACTTCAGTAGAAAATTTATCAGACCAATCAGAATAAACTGATGCAACTAATGAATCTAACTCAGCGCCACGCTCATAGAAATGGTTACCAAACGATAGAGCGCTTGAGCCGCCGTCAGACTGGCTGATTGAGAAACCATCGTTCCAGTTATATACAAAAGATGCACGGTGTTGATCAGAGATGTTCCAATCTAATTTAACTAATAATTTTTCATCTTCAACTGGAGCACTTGCCGGGAAACCACCTACATCGTAGTTATATACGTCAGCAGCGATTTGTGTGATTTCAGCGATTTCAGCACTAGTAACACGACCGTTATCACGAGCGGCATAACCGAACAACTGTACACCTTCTACTTTTTCATAAGCAGCAAAAACGAATAACTCGTCTTTGATTAATGGAAGACCCACGTTAAAACCATAACGCTTTTCGGTGTAATCGCCATTTTCTTGCTTGTCACCTTTGACTTCTTCACCACGGAAAGAATCGCTAGTGTAATCGAAGAACACACCACCGTGGATTTCATTGGTACCAGATTTAGTTACCGCATTGATGTTACATGCAGTAAAGCCACCGTACTGGACGTCAAATGGGGCTAGTTCAACGGCAACTTGCTCAATCGCGTCAAAAGAGAATGGCATTCTTTCAGTCGGGTAGCCGTTAGAGTTAAGACCGAAGTTATCGTTCAAACGCACACCATCAAGGGTTAAGCTGTTAAAACGTGGGCTAGCACCAGCACACTGAACTGAATCAGAACGGCTTTCATCGATATACACACGTGGATCAGTACGAATAACATCTTTAATGTCACGGTTGATCGCTGGTGAGTTTTCTAAGTCAGCAAGGTTAAATACGGTACCTGGAGAGTTACTACCAAATATTGAAGTGCTAACTTGTGAAGCCGTAACGTTGATGACTTCGATATTTTGATCCGATTGTAAAGCAACGTTTACATCAAATGTTTCACCTAGTTCTAAAAATACACCGTCAACAGTGGTATCTTGAAATGTCTGTGAATCCACAATAATTTGATATGGACCACCAACACGAAGGCCTTTTAAGTTAAATGAACCGGAGTTGTTCACGACTGCATTACGCACTGTACCTGATGGTAAGTGAATAATTTTAACCGCAGTACCCGCAGCTGGCGTGCCTGCTGGAGTAACGATTTTACCAGAGATACCTGAAGACGTTTCTTGTGCGAATGCTGGGGCTGATAAACCGATAGATACGGCAACAGCAATAGCAATGCGATTAAGCTTTGTAGGTGCAAACATGGTTTGTGCTTCCTGTTTAAATTAAAAATTATGTATTATGTGTAATGTCTTAATTTTGACTATCGAAAAACCGACGAGGCTTTATCATCATCCATGATTACCACTTATTATAAATGTCATTTTCAATGAGGATTGTATAGTAATTGACAGAAATGACAAAAATATGACACAAGAAATATGTAAATAATTATAAACTCACGTATTAATCAGAATTTTGAGTATAATAATTTCTAAATAACGTCAATCCTAACGACTCATCCTAAACTAATAATAAAAAAACAATAATAAGTGTAATATGACTAAAACGCATTCAAACCAAAAAACGATCAATACCAAACCTTATATCATCGCAATATGTGGGGCATCTGGTTCAGGTAAATCATTGTTCACCCAAAATCTGGTGCATCGTCTACAAATGCAGTGTGCCGATATGTTGGTATTACAAGAAGATCGCTATTATCGCGCCCAAGATGACAAACCGATGGCGCAGCGGATCATCACAAATTATGATCATCCAAATGCCTTTGAACACGAGTTGTTAAAAGCCCATATCGAAGCACTGGTTAACGGACAGACCATTGATTACCCTGAATACTGTTACCAGACACATACTCGTAAACCTGATACACAGCGGATTACGTCATCCCCGATTATTATAATTGAAGGGATCATGCTATTAGCTGTTGCCGAATTGCAGCCTCTGTATGACCTTACCTTGTTCGTCGATACCCCTTTAGATGTCTGTTTATTACGCCGTATGCTGCGTGATACCGCCGAACGTGGACGCACCATTGAATGCGTTGCTGAACAATACCAAGCAACGGTTAAACCCATGTATCATCAGTTCATTGAGCCTAATCGTAGCCAAGCAGATATGATCATTACTCAAGGTGGTGATAACCAAGCAGCTTTGAATGTAGTTACACATCACGTACAATCACAAATCAATCTTGCCAATCAACAATAATAAAAGGCTCTTACCATGACAGGAATAATCGGCGTCCTCGCTTTACTTGCGATAGCCTATGCACTGAGCAATAACCGCCATGCGATTAACTGGCGCACGGTTGGCGGCGCATTTGCCATCCAAGTATTCATTGCGGTATTTATTTTGTATTTTGAACCCGGGATTGCTGCGTTATTAGCTGTCACAGACTTTGTTGCTGGCGTCATCGGCTATGCTGATGAAGGCATTAACTTTGTGTTTGGCGCCGTGGGAAATAAATCCCTAGGATTTATCTTTGCGTTTAACGTGCTGCCGGTCATTATCTTTTTCTCCGCACTCATCACCGTGTTATATCATCTAGGGATCATGAAATTCATCATCAATATAATTGGCGGCGGATTACAAAAAATCTTAGGGACAAGCCGACCAGAATCAATGTCGGCAGCTGCCAATATCTTTGTTGGACAAACAGAAGCGCCGTTAATTGTTCGCCCTTTTATTCCTAAAATGACTCAGTCAGAACTTTTTGCTGTGATGGTAGGTGGTTTAGCCTCTATTGCTGGTTCAATTATGGCTGGGTACGCCGGTATTGGTGTTGAACTTAAATACCTACTCGCAGCGAGCTTTATGGCAGCACCTGCTGGCTTATTAATGGCCAAAATCATGGTACCAGAAATTGATACACCGAATAACGATCTCAGCCAAGTAGATGGAGAAGATACCAGTTATGCCAATATCTTCGACGCTGCCGCATCTGGTGCTTCATCGGGTTTACAATTGGCATTAAATGTCGGTGCAATGTTATTAGCATTTGTTGCACTGATTGCCCTGATCAACGGTATTATTGGTTGGACGGGTGGTTTGTTTGGATTTGAAAATTTAACCTTTGAACAGATTTTAGGCTATATCATGGCACCGATTGCTTGGGCTATTGGCATTGATTGGTCTGAGGCACAGCTAGCAGGTAGCTTTATCGGCCAAAAAATTGTAGTTAACGAATTTGTTGCTTACTTAAATTTCATTGAGATCAGCGAACAGTTATCCGCCAAATCACAAGCCATTATTACCTTTGCCTTATGCGGTTTTGCCAACTTTTCTTCCATCGCTATTTTAATGGGTGGTCTAGGCGCTATGGCTCCTGGCCGTCGCAAAGATATCGCGCGCTTAGGTCTTAAAGCGGTCTGCGCTGCAACCTTAGCTAACTTGATGAGCGCCGCATTAGCGGGCTTATTCTTATCATTTTAAAGGATCGAATCGATGAGTAAAGTCACTTTAGAAGCTGTTGATTATTTGGCAGGCGATGCCCAAGAAAAATTTGTGCAATCCCTGCGTGAAACGGGTTTTGGCGTATTAAAAAATCATCCTATCAAGCAAGCCACCGTACAAGGGATTTATTCTCGCTGGCAAGATTGGTTTAATCTTGAAGACAGTATCAAAGAGCAAAGCCTATATAACAAAGGCACTCAAGATGGTTTTTTCCCTGCGCGTATCTCAGAAACCGCCAAGGGCTTTAAACAAAAAGACATCAAAGAGTATTTTCATTACTACCAATGGGGCCAATGCCCAATGGATCGTCGTGAGCAACTCGATGCGTATTATCAGCAAACAACGGCATTTGCCGCTGAGCTATTAGGTTGGATTGAAGCGTTATCACCACCAGAGGTAGCCGCTAACTATCGAGAACCGCTATCGAATATGATCAACGATTCCAACCAAACATTGCTGAGGATTTTGCATTATCCGCCATTAGCAGGAAATGAAGAACCAGGCGCAATTAGGGCGGCAGCACACGAAGATATAAACCTTATTACTATTTTACCAGCGGCGAACGAACCAGGATTACAAGTTCAGCTCAAAGACGGAAATTGGGTTGATGTACCCAGTGATTTTGGTTATTTAATTATTAATATCGGGGATATGTTGCAAGAAGCATCGGGTGGATATTTTCCGTCCACATCACATCGTGTCATTAATCCGCAAGGGGCGGATATGACTAAATCACGCATATCTTTACCTTTATTCTTACATCCACGACCGGATGTGGTGTTATCTGAACGGCATACTGCAAAGAGCTATTTGCATGAGCGTTTAACTGAGTTAGGCGTGATTTAATTCACGCCTAGTTATCTTTTTCTGTCATATTAGTAAAAGCTGAAACTAAAGCTCAGACCCATTTTTCACCAAACTTCCCACTTCCAATACCGGAGCAGCATCGATTTTCTGTGCATCCATCATCGTCGCAATACGTTGCATAGTCGCAACCATCTGCGACTGTTCCCATTCTTCAATCGCATTAAACCGATTTAAAAAATGTTCTTGCAGGGGTAATGGCGCTTTGTCGAGCAAGGACTGCCCGACATCAGTTAAAAACACGCCAACCTTGCGCTTATCTTGGGTGCTTCGTACACGATTAACATGCCCTCGACTTTCCATACGATCCAAAATACTAGTCACTGTTGCAGGCGAGAGAGTGATGCTTTGGGCAATCTCTTTAACCATAACACCAGGGTTTTTTCCTACTTGTTGTAACACAATTAATTGAGGACCCGTTAAACCAACATCTCTGCTTAACTCTTTGGAACGAATGTCGATAGCACGTATTACTTTACGTAGGGCAACTAATAGCTCTTCATCTTTTTGCATGAAAACGCTTCTCTTATTTTAAAAGGTGTAAGAAATGAACGTGCTTTTGATACTGCTCGACCACATCGTTAATAATTGCTGTTTCAGGCCAACTCATAATATCGTAGTCTTGCCCACCTTCAGCTAAATGTACTTCCGCCCGATAATACATCTGTTCTTCATCTTGGTCACTAGCATCTTCTAATAAATCAGGTTGAATATGCGTTCGAGCCCGAACCGCGTAGATAAAATCAGGTTGATCCACGTGACTAACCGTTAATATGATCCGGTCATCATCGAGTAACACATCAGTTGCAATCTGGTTATTATTTAACTCATTTGCTACTTTTGTCAGCGCAGGACCCACATTGTGCGCTAAAAACTGTAACACTTTACTCTTTGACGGGAAGTTCACAATAATCGCTAAGCGTTGACGCCAATCATCCGACTTAATTGACGGTGACTGCATCACCGCTAAATTCATGGATTGTTGTTTAGTCGACTCAATACTCAATGCTGTAAACATGCCATAGATAGCGATGATTAATACGACGGTAAACGGCAATGCACTCACAATTGACATCGTTTGTAGCGCTGCTAAGCCGCCATTTAATAACAGTATTGTGGCTACGACCCCAATTCCGACCGTCCAGTAAAAACGCTGCCACAGCGGCGTATTATTTTCACCATGACTAGCCAACATATCCACGACCATCGCGCCAGAATCACAAGAGGTCACAAAAAAGATAATGACCATCACCAGCCCTATGAACGAAATGATTTGAGAAAAAGGTAAATGCTCTAAAAATGCAAACAACGCAATCGAAGAATCCGCTGCAACCGCATCCGCTAAATCAGTCATGCCTTGAACATGTATTAAATCAATCGCACTGTTACCAAAAATGGTCATCCATGCAAAGGTAAAGCCTGATGGGATTAACAACACGCCGATTAAAAATTCACGTATCGTACGTCCACGTGAAATCCGTGCGATAAACATCCCAACAAATGGCGACCAAGATAACCACCACGCCCAATAAAATATAGTCCAACCGCCTAACCAATCGGTTTTTTGATAGGCAAACAAATTAAATGTGTTGTGTACAATATCGGATAAATACGCACCGGTGTTTTGCACTAATGCTTGAAGTAAAAACAAGCTAGGACCAGCCACTAACACAAACAACAATAAAGCTACCGCCATGATCATGTTCAGCTGAGATAAACGCTTAATCCCTTTGTCCAAACCTGAACACACCGATACCAGTGCCAGACAAATAATAAAGATAATAATAAACAACTGAACAGTTTGGCTAACTTCAATGCCAAATAGATAGTTTAAACCGGAGTTAATCTGCATCACCCCAAAGCCTAAACTGGTGGTCACGCCAAATATCGTACTGATGACGGCAAACGAATCAATAATATCGCCGCGCCAAGTATAGATTTTATCCCCAATAAGAGGGTGAAATGCTGAGCGTAAAGTGAGTGGTAAATTATGTCTGAACGAAAAGTACGCCAGTATCAAGGCTACTACGGCGTAAATAGCCCAGCCATGCAAGCCCCAATGGAAAAAGGTCATTTTTAAAGCTTCGCGCGTTGCTTCAACCGAATATGGGTCGGCAGTCGGAGGCGCAACATAATGCATTACTGGCTCAGCCACGCCAAAAAACATCAGCCCAATTCCCATCCCTGCAGAGAAGAGCATCGCTAGCCAAGTTAACTGACTATAGTCTGCTTGGGCATGATCCGGTCCCAACTTAATATGACCATGACGAGACACACACAGATACACAACTGCGACTAAAATCCCAGCAACAGATAATACATAAAACCAACCAGCTGTATCAATGAGGGTCTTTTGGACATTGCTAAACAAGGCTTCCATATCAGTAGGAAACATGACGGTAATGGTTACCAACATAAATATCACCGCACTCGCGCTGAAAAACACGCCACGATTCAATTTATTCGCATTAAAACTATTTTTAGATACTTTTATCATTAATTAATTACTATACATTATATTTACAGAACACTGACATTTTGAGGCCACGTTGCTTTTTTAGCAACAAATACCCACAAAACAAACAATTTTGTACAAAAAACACGCTACCAAAAATAAAACAACACCGCCTCAACAACCTCACCCAGCCGATAACCGATAGAATACTGATGATTCGTATACAATCTAATTTGCATTTTTATGGTAATTCAGTACACTTGCAATCTGTAAATATACATTCAACACTAACTACTTGGTAATTAAATGAATCATATTCTAGGCACAAAACGCCTACCTACACCGTCAAAACTAGCGTTTGCGGTATGTACAGCATTAGCTATAACTCAACCTACTATTGCTACTAAGGCGTTTGCAAATACAGCAGAAAATCAAAAAATTGAAACGATAGAAGTGACTGCGACTAAACGTTCGCAAAACATTCAGAGCACTCCTGTTGCCGTGCAAGCCTTAAACGGTGAAGCACTGCGTGAACAGAACATCAGCAACTTTGATGATTTTGCACGTTATGTCCCTAACATCACTCTAGGTGGTCGTGGTCCGGGTCAATCAGACGTATTTATTCGTGGTATGGCGATCCAGCCGATCACCGTCATGTTATCTGGTGCCCAAGGTACAATGCCTAATGTAGCCTTGTATATCGACGAACAACCGGTTACTGCCCCGGGTCGTAACTTAGATTTATATGCAACAGATTTAGAACGTATAGAAGTATTGCCGGGACCTCAAGGCACATTATTCGGTGCCAGTTCACAAGCAGGGACGATTCGTTATATTACTAACAAGCCGACTAGTGATTTTGAAGCCGGTTTTAGTACCCGTTTAGAATCCACTAAACATGGCGAGATGAGCACGTCTGCTGAAGGTTTCATTAATATCCCATTAAATGATGATTTGTCTTTCCGTGCAGCGATGTACAGTGTCAATCGTGGTGGTTATATTGATAACGTTGCAGGCACTTTCTCTACTGATCCAGCAATAAACAGTGCTTCAGTATTAGATCTTGGTCCAGATGCAACGTATGAAAGCGCATCAAACCTGGCGTTAGCCGAAGATGACTTCAATGATAGTTTTTATCAAGGTGGTCGTTTTGGTCTTAAATATTTCATCAATGATACTTGGTCGTTATTGTTACAACATACGACTCAATCATTAGGCGCTGATGGCGTATTTGATTACGATCCAGAAGTAGGTGATTTACAAGTAGAACGTTATTTCCCTGATTCACTTCGTGATGATGTTGACCTGACCTCGTTAGTGGTTGAAGGTAAGCTTGGCGCATTAGACGTTGTTTATGCCGGTGCATTCCTTGACCGTGAAGTGGAGCAATCAATCGATTACACTGGGTATAACAACTCAGGTGGTTATATTGCTTACTACACTTGTACGTATACTAATCCGGATTATGTTGTTAATTACAACATCTCACCTGAATTCATTACTGAAAATCGCGAATGTAAAGATCCAACCAAAGGCTTTAAAGGCCAGCAAGAACATTCTCGTATTACTCAAGAATTGCGTTTTTCTACGGACTTCAATGACCGTTTAAGCATGACTGCGGGTATTTACTATGATGATGTTGAAATTAAAACTCAAGATGATTACGTTTATGCTGCAATGGCAGAGCTTGGTTTTGCACCAAATGCACCTATCAGTACTGCCAACAGCATCAACCCGAATACTCGTCCTGAAGGCGTAGCGTTCTTTAATGACATTACCCGTAGTGAAGAACAAATTGCCGTTTTCGGTGAAGCAACTTATGCTATCACTGATAAACTAGCAGCCACTCTTGGGTTACGTTGGTATGATATTGAATCAGATTATACTGGTTCATCTAATTTTGCCGATGGTATTTTCCAAGGGTCAATGAATACTGACCGAGGTCGTGATTATGATAGTTCAGGTGGACACTCTACTGAGCCATTGCAAGAAGACGGTGTGATACCTAAGTTTAGTTTAGCTTATCAAGCGACTGATTCTGTATTGTATTATGCTACTTACTCTGAAGGTTTCCGCCCAGGTGGCTTTAACCGTGGTGGTGGTGTTCCTTCAACGAATACCGATTTCCCAACGGTAGGCATTACCTATGCGACGGATGATGTGACTAACTATGAATTTGGTTGGAAATCATTATTACTAGATCAAAGCTTGCGTTTCAACGGTAACGTTTATTATATCGATTGGAGCAACATGCAGACTTCACGTTTTGATCCACAAAACGTATCGATATTAACCTTTATCGAGAATGCTGCCGATTCGAAAATCCAAGGTATCGAAACTGACTTTGAATACATTGCAACAGATAACCTCACTATCTATGGTGCATTTTCGTTTAACAAAACAGAGTTAACTGCGACTCGTGCGCAAGTCATTGAGATGGCTCCGGTCGGTTCTGAACTACCAGTCACTCCAGCCGTTCAAGGTAACGTACGTGTACGTTATGATTGGGAATATCAAGACTTTGACATGGATTGGCAGCTAGCCTTGCAACATGCGTCTAAGAGCTACAGTTCAATTGTTGCTTCTGAGCGCGAAGAGCAAGCCGGTTATCAGTTATTGAATGCCAACTTTGGTATCAGCAAAGACGCATGGCGTGTTAAGTTTTATATCGATAACGTGACAGATGAGCGTGCAACTTTGTTCATCAATGATCAAGACGATATTAAACGCATCAGCACTAACCGCCCTCGTACTATTGGTATGAGCGTCAACTATACGTATTACTAAGTATTACGGTATACTAAGACTAATGACGCTCTGTTATTAGTTCAATAATCCCTGTATTTTTGAAGATACGGGGATTTTTTTTAGTACTTAATAAGTGAATGATATCGCAATGACCATACCCGATTCGACGACAGTACCCCCTTTAGTTCAAGCTGAAGCGCTGGTTAAAGCACAACAATTTCCTGCTGCTTTACAGATCTTGAATCAATGTTTAAAAGCTCAGCCAAATGATCGACAATGTTTATATCTAAAAGCGGTTTGTCACCGTTATCTGCAAGATGTATCACAAGCCATTGGTACTCTCTCGACATTGCTAGCTACACATCCAGAGTATGCCCGCGGTTATCAAGAACTCGGTCATTGTTACCGGATCCAAACCAAGTTTCCAGAAGCGATTAACGCCTATCAAATGGCGGTGCAACTTCATCCTGGTTTATTGGCTAGTTGGCAACAACTCAGCCATTTATTTGCGGCATTGAATGAACCTACACTAGTGCGTGAAGCACAAGATAAAATTACAGAACTCAAGGCGTTACCACCTTTTTTACTGGCGGCACAAAGTGCTTTTTATGAAGGGAAAATAGCCAAAGCGGAACGGTTAACTCGTGATTTTTTAATCAAGCAGCCCAGTCATATTCCGGCAATGCGTTTATTAGCAAAAATAGCCATCAAATTAAACATTCTCGAAGATGCACAAGTTTTATTATCTAGTGCTGCCGATATGGCACCTCACAGTACTGATTTACAGTTAGAATTGATTCAGGTGCTACAAAAACGTCAGTTGTTTGACCAAGCCCATACATTAGCACAAGCGTTATTCGACAATCACCCTCACCTCCCTCTGGCGGAGTTAGCACTCGCGAATCAATGTGTCGCGATTGGCCAGACTGAACAAGCAATTCCTCATTTTGATTCTGTTCTGTCTCAATTACCTAGCCATGCACCAGTATTTGTCCAACGTGGCCACGCATTTAAAACTATTGGTTTACCGGATGCTGCGATCGCCGATTATCTAAAAGCCTGCGAATTAAAACCTGATTTTGGTGATGCTTATTGGAGCTTAGCCAACCTAAAAACATTTAGTTTTGACGACGCATTAATTAACACTATGATGAGCGTAGTCAACCAGCCTCAAGTACAGGTGATGGATAAATACCATATTAGTTTTGCGTTGGGCAAAGCCTTTGAAGATAAAGCGGATTATGCCCAGTCATTTGCTTTTTATGCGCAAGGTAATGAGCTCAAACATGCGCAACTGAATTATCAAGCGGGTGACACATCGCAGCAAATACAAGCGCAAATTGAGCATTGTCCACCAGCGTTATTTACGCAGATATTATCCGCTTGTAAGAGTGCAGCCCCGATTTTTATTGTTGGCTTACCGCGTGCTGGATCAACCTTAATAGAGCAGATACTAGCATCTCATCCATTAATTGAAGGCACCAGTGAATTACCTAATATATTAGCGCTAGCGCGCAAGCTATCGGGTCGCTACAAATCTGATAATGCTTACCCTGCAAACCTTACGGGTTTCTCTGCCGAGGAGTTAACGCAATGGGGTGAAGGTTATATTAACGATACGCAAATTCACCGCACCCAACAAACTCCATTTTTCATTGATAAAATGCCTAATAACTTCCGTCATTTGGGCTTAATTAAACTAATCCTTCCCCATGCTAAAATTATTGACGCACGGCGTGAACCTATTGCGTGTTGTTTTAGCGGTTATAAACAATTATTTGCTGAAGGCCAAGAATTTAGTTATCAGCTTAGTGATATTCGTCAATATTATGATGACTACGTGGCGCTAATGGCGCATTGGGAGCAGTGTTTTGGAGACAGTATCTTACGCGTGCAACATGAAGAACTGGTTGATGATTTAGAAGGGCAAGTGCGTCGGTTACTGGATTTTATTGGCGTGGAATTTAACATTGCTTGTTTGGATTTTCATAAAACCAAACGTAATGTTAAAACACCGAGTGCAGAGCAAGTACGACAACCTATTAACCCCGAGGCGCAACATCAGTGGCGACACTTTGCCCCATATATAAGCACACTCACAGAGCATTTTACGCCAGTGGACGGGCAAACACTTTAATCGCCCCTGTTGCTTTAAGTTCTTGTAACGTCGTCTGCCCAGATGCATCCAGTATATGCATTTGGGCCAACCATAATTCCAATGTTGCCATCGCATCGGATAATGCATTATGAGCTAATGCTGGTGTTAAATCCAAATGTTCACGGCACGCCCCTAAGGTCGCTGCACCGGTTGGAATAACACTCATTTTTTTATGTAATTGATATAATGCTAATTGCATCGTATCAATACACACAATCGTGGGTAAAGACACGCCTAAGCGAATGCTTAACTGCTTTAGCATCACCATATCTAATTGTGCATTATGTAATACCCAAATATGGCTGCCTGCAAACTCAGTAAGCTGTTCAAACATTTCTCTTGCATGAAAACCGCGGGAAATATCTCTGGGCGTTAATCCATGAATAATGGGACTTTGTTCGAGATTGCCCTTCGCTCGAATAAGCCGATAATAGCCACTTGCTAAATCAATCCCTGATGATGTTGCTTCAATCCAGCCTGCTGACATAAATTTAGCGGTCTTAGTGTCCATACAACTAAACTCAAAATCTACTGCAAGCCAGCGACAATCTTTGAGCGCCAGATTAGATATAGTGGCTGGTAATCTTTGATGCTGCCCTATTAGCGCACCGAATTTACGACTAAGATTAGCCAATATACTCATTAAGCTACTCCACCGGAAAGTTTCATGACAACAGCTTGTTGTGCGCGATGGATTGATTTAAACGAGGCTTTTAATTGATGCCGTTCTAACGAAGATAAATCTGACACGCTAATAATATTATCAGTCACATTATTGCGCAGCTGATGACGCCAGCGCAGACGATTTAAGAATAGCCAAATATCTCGTAAATTATCAGCATCCTCTGTCGTTATCGCATTGATTTGACCGAGTATATTTAACCGCTCAACGGTATTTGGTATAGTGATACCCGCTGATAATGAGTATAAACGTGCGAGGTTATTAATCAGGGCAATAGCATTCACTTTCAGATTGATACAATCTTTCTTACCATTGTGTTTGCGATATACAAATTTGTTAAACACCGATAATGGCACTGCATCACTATTCGCATCGCGGGCTAATGCTGCTAGAAAAAACGCATCTTTAAATAAAGGTTTACGTCGTTGTTGTAAGTTTTTAAATAGCGTGCGGTCGCCGTCGACGGCGCGGGCATCCAAAAAGATATTAAAGGCTAAAATAGCTTCAGGCGTGGGTTGATTAATCCATTTTTTAGCTTGCATCACCGCTTCGTCCACACTGAGACGTAATTCAGGATTAGACGCCATGATATTACCATCGCAGAGTTTAATGCCACACTTACCTAAGCCTTTGCAAACATATTCAGACATCTGCTTGAAGTACTCACCCTCTTCCTCGTTGGGCGTTTGCGCTAACAACAAGGCATTGTCTTGATCAGAGCCCATTGTTTGGTCTTCGCGCGCTTGAGAGCCGTATACGACCCAACAATATCCCATTGGCGCAGCGCCATGCTGTTCGATAAAGAAAGCAATCAATTTGCGGGTCATAATATCTGTCGCTTGCGAGAGTACTTTACCGGCAATATCAAAATCCCCAGCACGTTTTGCATTCGCAGCAAAATACTGTGGCATCTGCCATGCGATTCGTGTCAGCTCGTAGAGATTGGCTGTTTTGGATAGTTCACCAATCATAAACAAGACATTACCTCGTTGTTTTCTGATCACATCCGACGTAGTAACCATACCTACCGGTGAGCGATCATCTGCATGCAGTACGGGTAAATGATGAATGTTTTTTTCACTCATCAATGAGATAGCAGAGAACATATTTTGATTATGTAAGACATAAGCGGGGTTCTCGGTCATGATGTTATTCACGCCCAAACTAATATCCATTCCCTCTGCGACGACTCGGTTTCGCAAATCACGGTCCGTCACAATACCAATTAGATGCTCATCTTCAGTAACAATCAGTGAACTCACTCCATGCTTTGACATTATTTGTGCTGCTAATTGGATGCTGTCGTGTTGTTCAATTTGGATTGGCGCTTTAGTCAACTGTTCATACAATGGCTTATACAACCACATAGAGTTGGAATCTTCTACGGCTTGATTTTGTAAAACATTATTTTTAGCCGCATTAAAAAACTTAGCAAAAACTTTATTTTCCATGCATCTATCAAATAGCGTTTGATTGATACAATAAACAACACCAGGGCTATCTATTTCAACTTGGATCTTACCTTTATTGGGTTCCATTAATGCAATAAAACCAAAATAATCGCCTTCACTCAAAAAACGCTCTGCGCCATCTTCATCATAAATCGTAAATTGACCGGTCTGGATCAAAAATAACGAAGGTTGATGTTCGGCTAATAAACGTTGTTGATTATCGGGAGTGAGATAGATCACTTTGGTTTTAGCTGCAATGCTATACAAGCTGTCTTCGTCAAAGACATCAAAAGGTGCTGCTTTGGATAAAAAATCGATCACTTGATGTGGAATATCGCTCATATTACGTCCTTATATAAAAAAAGCCTGAGGAAAGTATAATCCCCAGGCTTCGATTCGTCATTTAACTTTTAGTTAAAAACTGTGTTATCTAGGTGTTAGTGAGCTGATGCTTCACCTGCACCTTTAGGATAACGGATGCTTTCTACTAATTCTTGGATTTCTTGTGGTGCTTCTTTAGTAAATTTGAATACTAAGAATGCAACACCAAAGTTAACCATCATACCTAGAGTACCGATACCTTCAGGTGAAATACCAAACCACCAGTTAGCAGGCACGTTAGCCGCTGGATTAACAAATTTGAAGTAGATGATGTAAGCTGCAGTGAATGCAATACCTGCAATCATACCACTTACCGCACCTTTATCATTCATACGCTTAGAGAAGATACCCATAATAATCGCAGGGAAGAAGCTTGATGCTGCTAGACCGAATGCAAAGGCAACAACCTGTGCAACGAACCCTGGTGGATTTATTCCGAAGTAACCTGCGATACATATTGCCACCGCAGCCGCTAATCGTGCATATCCTAACTCTGCTTTATCCGAAATATTTGGCGCAAAGTTACGCTTCAATAAATCATGCGATACAGATGTTGAGATTACCAATAGTAAACCTGCAGAGGTTGATAACGCGGCAGCAACACCACCGGCAGCAACTAACGCAATAACCCAAGCTGGTAAGTTCGCAATTTCTGGGTTAGCTAATACCATGATATCACGGTCAACTTTCATTTCATTTGCAGAAGCAGGATCAGTGATGCTACCCGCTGCATAGAACATGTTGCCGTCGCCATTTTTATCATTAAAGGTAATTAGGCCAGTTTTTTCCCAGTTTTTAATCCATGTAGGTGCTGTAGCATAAGGCGTACCTTTACCGATTTCACCATTTACAGTAGGACCATTGATTGTTTCAATCATGTTTACACGACCGAAAGAAGCAAGCGCTGGTGCAGTAGTATAAAGTAATGCGATGAATACTAACGCATAACCTGCAGACTTACGTGCATCTGATACTTTTGGTACAGTGAAGAAACGTACGATTACGTGAGGTAGACCTGCAGTACCCACCATAAGCGCGAAAGTAATGAAGAATACATCGATAGTAGATTTAGTACCCGAAGTGTATTCATTAAAACCGAGCTCCGTGGATAGCATGTCTAGCTTATCAAGCATGAACACCCCAGAACCATCAGCTAAAGTAGCACCAAACGCTGTTTGCGGAAGGATGTGTCCGGTAACCATCATAGAGATGAATACAGCTGGAACGATATAAGCGAAAATAAGCACACAGTATTGTGCTACTTGAGTGTAAGTAATCCCTTTCATGCCACCTAAAACAGTGTAGAAGAATACAATACCCATACCGATGACAACACCAGTAACAATATCAACTTCTAAGAAGCGAGAGAATACCACACCAACACCACGCATCTGACCAGCTACATATGTGAAACACACGAAGATAGCGCAGAACACCGCAACGGTACGTGCTGTTTGAGAGTAATAACGATCACCAATGAAATCTGGAACAGTGAATTTACCAAACTTACGTAAGTAAGGTGCTAAACACAATGCTAGTAGTACATAACCACCAGTCCAACCCATTAAGTAAACCGCACCGTCATAACCCATAAAAGAGATAAGACCGGCCATTGAGATAAATGATGCTGCTGACATCCAATCAGCTGCAGTAGCCATACCATTGACGACTGGATGAACACCACCGCCGGCTACATAGAAATCTTGCGTTGAACCAGCACGCGCCCAAACAGCGATGCCGATATATAGTAGGAATGATGCACCTACAATCAATAACGTTAATAGTTGTACGTCCACGATATTACTCCTCTACACCGTATTTTTTGTCAAGCGTGTTCATTTTCTTCATATAAATAAAGATTAATGCCACAAATACATAGATTGAACCCTGTTGGGCAAACCAGAATCCTAATTTAAATCCAAAGAATTGAATTTGGTCTAGAACGTCTACAAATAGAATACCGCAGCCAAAAGAGACTACGAACCAGACTACCAATAACTTCAAAAGCAAAGAGAGGTTTTCATTCCAATATGCCTTTTTGTCATCATCGTTTTTAAATGCCATCGTTATAATTCCTATGTGGTAAAATTGATGTGTTTTTTTAACATTTTCCTAACCATGGGGTTTGAACAGTGGTTACTCAGTGTACAATCGAACCTGCGAAGCTTGATAATTACTGTTAAACCCAATTGTTAGGATGTTGTAAACACTTTATGTGATGTTAACAATTGGTGAAATTCGACGTTGGTCTTAGCGTTAGGTCTATGGAGCCTCATCATGCTAAAGTGGCACAAGAAAAATGGGGAACTTTAGAGGATAGTTATGGCATTTGGTTGGTTGTTACTCGCTCTTGCATATTTAATGGGATTATTTTGGATTGCTAAATGGGGTGATCGCAATTCCACTATCGCCCGTAAAATAACTTCAAATGCGTATGTTTACTCGCTAGCGTTGGCTATTTATTGTACAGCTTGGACTTTTTTAGGTGCTGCCGGTCAATCTACTCGCGAATATTGGATGTATTTACCTATTTTACTTGGCCCAATGCTAGTTTATATTTTTGGCTACAAGTTTATTGTCAAATTAACTCAAGTCAGTAAAAAGCAACGTATTAATACGGTTGCAGACTTTATCGCATCTCGTTATGGTAAACGCCAAGCTGTGGCCTTACTCGTTACATTCATCGCGTTACTTGCCACTATCCCTTATATTGCATTGCAGTTAAAAGCCATTGGCTCAGCCTTTGCAATAATGTCGCAACAAGAAGATCAACAACTTATCGTTGTTATTGCAACTATCTTCATCGCAATATTTGCTATTTATTTTGGCACCAAACAAACAGATGTTACCGAATACCGTCGTGGTTTAATGCTCGCGATATCATTCGAATCGATCATCAAATTATCTGCCTTGATTTTAGTCGCATATATCGGCTATGTTGCTTGGAGTAACACCTCTACCGATGCATTTTTACATGAATATCGAACTGCAGATGCCCTGAATATATTTACTTCGTATAGTTTTTGGGCACAAACGATCATTGCTGGCGCTGCAGTTATCTGTTTACCGAGGCAGTTTCATGTCGCGATCATAGACAATCTAAATATTGAACATATAAAAACTGCTAGGTGGTTGTTTCCCTTATATTTAGGGTTAACCGCTTTGGTCATTCCCGTCATTGCGATGTCAGGGAAAGTATTATTCGCCGACCAAAATATTGAATCTGATAATTATGTTCTACAATTAGCTATTTTCTCCGATTCATTAATCATTAAAATGTTTGTATTTGTTGGGGCATTATCTGCTGCCACCGCTATGATCATTGTTGCGACGTTAACGCTTTCTACTATGCTTGCCAATGATGTGGTATTACCTAAATTACTCGATAACCCCAACCAAGCTGGGCATAAAGAAGATTACGGCAAAACCATTCGCTTAGTGCGACGTTTAATTATCGGTTTAGTGCTAATCCTATCTTATATTTATCAACAACAGTTAACTGGCTCAAAATCGTTAAGTTCCATTGGTTTGATTGCATTTTCATTGGTAATCCAACTTCTGCCTGCAATAGTAGGTGGGTTATATTGGAAGAAAGGGCATGCGCATGGGGTTTATGCAGGTTTATTAATGGGCTTGGTCAGTTGGACACTATGGTTGATTATCCCATTATTAAATTCGGATATGAGCATTTATTCACAATCTGAAATCCTCAGCCAAGGTGCATTAGTCAGCTTATTAGCTAACACCATCGCATATATTGTTTTTTCGCATCTCGCACCAGCTAGACTAATCGATAAGATCCAAGCTGAAGCTTTTGTCCGCCCCAGTAAAATGGCGCAGGATAAATCTAAACACAGTAATATCAATGTTGATTCGAGTGACTTAATCACATTGCTATCGACCTTTATGGGCACGAGTCGCTGTGATCAACTAATTGCTGAATTTGAGCAACTGCACAAAATCACGTTATTGCCGAATGATAAACCGGACGAAAAATTCATTTCATTTTGTGAACGTGCCTTGGGTGGCGTGATTGGTTCATCCAGTTCACAAGCATTGATCAACAGTGTCTTACAAGGTAAAAAACTCGATTTCACTGAGGTAATTAACTTTTTTGATGATACCACCCAAGCCATGCAATTTAATATGACAGCCTTGTTGACCTCGTTAGAAAGTATGGAACAAGGGATCAGTGTTATAGATAAACACTTGAACTTAGTCGCATGGAACAAAAAATATACCGAATTGTTTAATTATCCTGATGACTACCTACTTGTTGGTAGTCCTATCGAAAAGCTCATGCGATTTAATGCTAAATGCGGTGAGTTGGGTATGGGTGATATTGAAGAAATGATCCAAAGACGCTTAGAGCATCTTAAAAATGCGACCCCTCATCGTTTTACTCGCCAACGCAATGATGGGCATGTCATCGAAATGATCGGTAACCCCCTTCCTGGTGGTGGTTTTGTTACCAGTTTTAATGACATTACCAGTCATGTTGAAATTCAAAAAGCACTCAAAGAATCGAATATTGATTTAGAATATCGAATGAAAAAGCGTACTGAAGAAGTGCATTCGATCAACGCCGATTTACGCTTAGAAATAGAACGTCGTAACGATGCAGAAAAAGAATTGATCCGTGCCCGACGTGCAGCTGAAGAAGCTAATGCCAGTAAAACCCGCTTTTTAGCCCTCGCCAGTCACGATATTATTCAACCTTTGAATGCAGCCAAGCTTTACCTTTCAGCTCTCCAAGAGGCGAAGCTATCTGAGTCAGCTCAAGGTATATTAAATAAACTTAACGACAGTGTGACGTCTTCAGAGCGTTTGATTTCTACTTTATTGGATATCTCACGGTTAGACCAAGGAGAAATGGCCCCTAACGACGAATCCTTTGAATTATGTCTGCTGATCCAGCCTCTTATTGTAGATATGCAAATGGCAGCCGAGAAAAAAGGCTTAGTACTCAAATCTCATTTACGCCCAGTCTGGGTGCAAGGCGATCGTACATTTACTTATCGCATCATACAAAATTTATTGACCAATGCGATTAAATATACCGATACTGGCAAGGCGTTAATTACTACCCGAGAACGAAGTGGAAAAATAGAAGTTCGCGTCTTTGATACTGGGATCGGAATTGATCAAGATAATCAAAAAGCAATTTTCACGGACTTTTATCGTGTTCAAGAATCAACGGAATCTGGGGTGGGTTTAGGTTTAGGTGTGGTACGTCGATTGACTCAACAAATGCAAGCAACCATGAACGTTGTATCAACCAAACATAAAGGTAGTTGTTTTACTTTAGTGATGCGCAAAGGCCAACCAATACAAGCATCACAAAGCACTATAAACAAAGTCAAACAGACCTTATCTGGCTTAAACGTGTTATGTGTGGATGACAAAAACGAAAATCTAGATGCGTTAGATACCCTACTCACTCGTTGGGAAGTGAATGTCGTAATGGCTAATACCTATGAGAGTGCCTTAGCAATGCTGAGCGATGATCATCCTATCCCTGATGCATTATTGATAGACTATCAATTAGATAAAGAGCAAAACGGATTAGCGCTGATTACAGCCATTAACGCCAAACTCAATAAAACAATCCCGAGTGCGATTGTCACAGCGTTACAAGATAATGAATTACGTGAAACGTGCCTTTCTCAAGGCGTGCAGTTTTTAAATAAACCCATCAAGCCAGCAAAACTAAGGGCCGTGTTACAATCATTGACAAAACAGCGGAAACGATAATGATAGGCAATAAATAAGGGTAAATAATGCGCGAATGGCATGTTTACCCTGAGTTATTTGGATTGTTGGGCCAAATTAGCGCGCTTTTACTGGCGGCTCTAATTGTAGCTGTGAAGCAATCAATACTGCTTGAGTACGGTTGTTGATCCCCAGCTTTCTAAATATAGCAGTAACGTGGGCTTTTACCGTCGCCTCAGCAATATCTAAGTTGTAGCCTATTTGTTTATTTAGCAAGCCTTCACGCATAAAGCATAATACTTTATATTGTGATGGCGTTAAGCTTGCGACGTTATCCGCTAGTTTAGAAAATGCTTCGTCGACTTCTTCAATTTTGCCACTGACTGATTCAGGTAACCAGACGTTCCCATCTAAAATCGATTTAATCGCTTTTGCTATATCATTTGCCCCTGCAGTTTTAGGAATAAAGCCTAATGCACCACAACCGACAATTTTAGAAATAATTAATGGATCTTCTGTACCTGAAACAACGGCCACAGGCAAATCAGAATAGAGTTTGAGGACATGTAACAAACCAAAGAGGTCATTACTACCTGGCATATGCAAATCAAGTAGTAATAAATCGACATCTTCTTTATTTAGGATCTCGATGGTCGAGGGTAAATCGCCGGCCTCGAGCAATCGAATATCCTGTAAGGAAACGGATAACGCCCCTCTTAATGCATCCCGATACAATGGGTGATCATCTGCTATGAGTAACGTTATCATTAAAGCTCCTTGGGTACGGCTTATTTGTTTAACCTATTTTCGATCAGTAAATCAACGACTGAAGGATCAGCTAAGGTAGAAGTATCACCTAATTGATCATGCTCATTGGCTGCAATTTTACGTAAAATACGACGCATAATCTTACCTGAGCGTGTCTTCGGTAATCCTTTGGTCCATTGAATCATATCTGGTGACGCAATCGGGCTTAACTCTTTTCGGACCCAAGTACGTAACTCAGCGGTTAATGCATCTGTCACTTCAACACCTTCAATTGGTGTGACGTACACATAGATACCTTGACCTTTAATATCATGAGGATAACCCACAACAGCAGCTTCGGCAATAGCAGGATGCGCAACTAACGCGCTTTCAATTTCAGCAGTGCCTAAACGGTGCCCTGATACGTTCAATACATCATCCACACGACCAGTGATCCAGTAATAGCCATCTTCATCACGACGACAACCGTCACCAGTGAAATAAACATTCGGGTAAGCACTAAAATAGGTTTCAATAAAACGCTTATGATCTCCGTACACGGTTCTTGCTTGTGCCGGCCAGCTATCTCTAAGTACTAAGTTACCTTCTGCCACGCCTTCTAATTCATTGCCATCTGCATCAAATAACGCAGGTTGTACACCAAATAATGGACGTGAAGCTGAACCCGGCTTGTTTGGTGTGACGGTTGGTAATGGGGCAATCATCATGCCGCCAGTTTCTGTTTGCCACCACGTATCAACAATAGGGCAACGCGCTTGACCAATGACATTGTAATACCATTCCCACGCTTCGGGGTTAATGGGTTCACCT
>Ga0209630_10001454_pt1 | contig 25152 bp, 16 predicted proteins | sample COG_01_FD_184745 | JGI IMG/M metagenome (GOLD analysis project Ga0209630, IMG submission 184745) | Pelagic Microbial community sample from North Sea - COGITO 998_met_01 (SPAdes) (version 2) | ecosystem: Environmental > Aquatic > Marine > Neritic zone/Coastal water | place: Helgoland, sampling... | reverse complement strand
ATTTATATATTTCATGATGATATATATATACGTATTCTGGATTTTAACCACGCAAGTAATATGTAACTTGTGGTTACCCTAACGATTATAAATAAATAAGGCGTGAATTTGGGTCGCTACTTCACTCCATATATATGTTTCTATCTTAATAGAATATAGAATACCTCGTTTAATATACATTTTCGTATTATTGTTTATTTAATGTACCTCGCTCCCTATATCTATCGTTGACTTTCGGTCGGCATGATGGTTATCACACGAATGCAAAAACCGACACTGCCTCAAATTTTAGCACGTATCATAACACACATCTGCCGATCGAAAGTCAACGATAGCCAGATATTTCCAGTACGATACGAAGCTTAATGCTTAACTTCGTGGTATACGAAAGTTACGTAGTCTACATTATTTGAGTTCCGTTGTCCTCCCCCCCGAGGCACCCAAGAGCCAAAGCGAACAAGACGTCGATGAATTCCCTTTACCGAGCTCACAGGGATGTCATGAACTTTGGGTGATGCGCACAACCGAAAAGTGTTTCAATTGCGTTTTAATGAAGAATTCTATTTATAATTTCTTTGCTTGCACTATTAATGATAGGATACCATTCCACGTCCTTCAACTGAGGGTACACACGCTTTACTCTTCTTGACACTGTCTTTCTTTTTCGCAACCTTTCCAACCAATTTCTTAACGCGTTGTTGATCAGCACTCTGCGTCCTGGCCCTGATATCACTGGGATCAATCATGAGCTTAGGTCTCTTGATGTAATCCATGGCTTCAGGTTCAGGTATTACAGCATGATGTCGGTAACCGGCCTCACCATATTTTGGACCTGCACCAACAAATGCCCCCAAATCGTCTTCAGCTGCCTTTCTTCCGCCGGAAAGTGCCCCCCTCAATCTTTTAACATTCGAGCGGTCGTCAACTTCGTCGTCAACCAAATCCCTTTTGTCACTATATCGACTAGAGAGCTCGTAAACTGGGCGGCTCCATTTTTCCACAAGCTCTTTACACTTTTTTCGATTCCTCGGCGTTTCTTCGGGTAGTTGTGATAAGAACATGATGAGACGTCCAAGTCCAGAGCTCTTCAGTTGCTCCTTACGATCAACCATATCCGTTTCGATGGGTAGTGTTGCAATCGCGTCAATTACCGCAGAACGAACTGAAGTGTTAGGCAAACTATGGTCTGGAAGCAGGGAAAGCCAACTTGCAAGTACATTCAGTAGACCGTGTCGTAAAAACAGTTCATGCATGTCCACGTTCTTAAGTCTATCAGTCACTTCGTTCAGCATTCTAAGCTTGTGAATGGCAGGTTGCTTGATCTTAACACATTCCCGATCTTGCTCAGTTGCAAGCTCCATGCGTGCCAAAAATGTGTTCACTTCGTCCCTGATTTCGTGATCACTTCGCGGTGTTCTTTCGCCCCTGTGACTTTTATTGCCAAATATCGTATCAACGCCCCCATCTTCTTCATCTTCAGCCTCCGAGGCAACCGGGGAAATGTCGCTTGCGTCCTCATGTATTACCGGATTGCATCCTTCACTCGGGCCGACGTCGTCGTCCCCGAAAATACTCTTCAGAAGATCATCCTTTCGCACTACTGATTCGGGTTTCATCGGCAAAAGTCAGGGTCAGTGATATTCAATGCGCCCGATGGACTTTCACTATGTATGACTTCTCTGCGGCTTGGGCGAAATGACTGGTGCTCCTCTGAACACAACTCTTGAGTTCCTACGAAACTCCGGATCTGATCTGAGGGTTTCGAACTGAGACGACGGCGAAGATAGAAGATGAAAAATAAAGTACTTACGATATGTATAATAAGGACCAGATATATAATTACTTATATATTATTACTTGCTTAATTGCTTGATTATTATATTTATTAAAGACATAGATATTCTTATCATATATATAAATATCATATGTAAATTTGTATGTATCTAGTATATACAAGTATAAAGGCTTTTTTAAGAGTCTGACTGTTTACTCTGTGCGCCATTATAATTAGACCGCCAAAAGTTCAAGTTAAACCGCCCATAGAAAACGAGGGTTTATTATACCGTACTGCTCTCATACATGGAAGCCGAAGCGTCGCCTAACCGTTTGCCTGTTAAAGTCATACGTAGTTCTGGAGGTTACGTTACGTGAAATGCTCTGTTAGTAACTGTAAATACGCCGATATTTCTGTAGAATAGATACGAATATATCTGATACTTTCGTATTTTTGAACATAAGATCTTAAGATCTTAATAAGATTTATGATATTTTTATGTTCTCCCCTAACAAATTTTCAGCTGTATTTATTTAAAATTACGTAAAATTATTAAAATCTTATGTATTTTTTATTTTATTTTAATACATACATCATCTATCACTGATTATTAAAACTTATTTTATCAATAATGATATTTGTGAAGTTTGGCGCGTGGCACATTTCAGTATTTGCAACCGACTGGCGTTATAGCGATAATGGTATATTAGTTTCGTCATAATATAGCTAGCTTGCGGTTATTACACGTGAAGCTATCAGCAAAATGACTAGTAATATATATATACATATATGTCATCATGTCTATATTTAATATAATATGTACTTGTATGATATAATATATATACGTACGAAGATATCTATAGATAAATATATATTTAATATATGAGAGATGCCAAATATTTATTGGCGTGATCACGAGCGCCTCAAAAAAATCACAGCACCCCACAAAGTGTACGGCGCTTCATAAACTCTCAGCAAACAGCGGCGAGGTGAAGATACGGCTCTCATAGATGAAACAATCCGACCCCCTACTCTCTATCAAACGAAAATATTCGGATGATGCGCCGGAACATACACGCAAGCGCGTAAAGCAGGAAGGGTCCTCCGAGCTTACGACACTTTTTCTCGGCCAGCTGCCGTATGACACAAAGGTGGAGGATATAGTACCATGGCTAAAGACAATCCTGAAGAGAAGTGGTTGTGCTGAAGACATCCACGCGGTCAGGCTAGCTGGAGGTGCACAGACGAACAAAAAGTTCAAAGGCTTTGCCTTCGTTGACTTTAAAACTCGGAAGGCGGCGAAAAAAGCAAAAACGTATCACGGCACTCTTTTCCGTGGTCGCAAAGTATCCATAGAAGACTGCAAGCGCAAGGAATTTGTCGAATCAAAGAAAATGACGAAATCAAAAGGCGCCCAAAACGAGCGCAATAAGATCAGGCAGTTGGTTGACCCGAACACCGTGAATCGGCTTGTCAAAGAAATTTGTGTCTCCAGCGAAGGGACTTTATCAGAGGATGAGTTTGACAGTCAGCTTAAGTCTTTCCTGTCAATTCTTCCACAGGATGTCCTAAATGCGGCTCTGTTGTCGATAAAGAAACAAGCTTCAAAAGCACCGCCTGCGAGAAAAGGGCCGTATTTCATGGTAAGCTGCCTCCATTTTTTTCTGTTGTGCACTGAACCTTCGACTACGTCTCCTCTCGTTATTTATACTCTGCTTCCAGGGCATTGTGAAGAAGGTGTCCAAGCAGCATTGGGAGAGAAGTGATTCAAGGAATAAAAACACGCAAGATGGACAAACCTGAAACTGAAGAAGTTATCTTCCTGTCAGAGAATGAGACTATTTTGAGAAGGAGGCCTCTGTGCTTAAAAACAAATTAACGTGAAGAAATAAGAAGATGCATATATGCATATAATGATGCATATGCATATAATTTGGTTGAAATCTTTTGGCATCGAATTGTTTTACAACGCATTTTGTTAGCCATACGAAACGAAACACACAGGGTCAGTCCAAACCTCCACCTTCCAAAATAACGGCGAGGATCCCTAAGTAACGATGAACACTTCCGATGTGATTCGGAGCCATAGACTTTAGAAGAATATGCCAGAGGGCACAACGGCAACGTGCAAAGACTCAGGAATCAGCGTCCGTGCTCGCAACCAATGGGAATAAAATCATGCGCCGTATTTCATTCGGACACTCTCAGATGGTGCGTAGACAGAGACAGATCGCGCTGGTGCATATACACACATGGATGCGGGTCGGTTATTGAAGTCCCACTCTTCAGACAAGATTTCTGGGCAGGTATATGTCCAAAGATTTGAGTAACCCCCCATTTCTGGGTTGTCTGATGAGAGAACGAGCTTCCAGGGCCCCCCGTGCTTCAGGCCAATGCGATAATCTTCATAAGAGTTGACAGGGTGAAAGTTGAATACGAAAACGCACTCTCCTCGCTCAACGATTATAATCTTGTCATTGTCGCACTTCAAGCTGGTGTACTGGTGGTCTGAGCAAAGATATTTGAACCTCGCCGCAACGTCATTCATTGCTGTGTCAAACGCATTAAGGTACTTGTACCTGAGGTGGTCCATGTCGGCCAAATCAAACCGGCGACGGCAGAGGTGATACGAATTTCCGTTTCCTGGGACGAATTCTCCAGTTGAAGCTTCGATACGATCGCCGCGTGGGAAGTCAATCCACTCTGGATGCCCGAACTCGTTCCCCATGAAGTTCAAGTATCCCTCTCCACCAAGACACATGGTGAGCTGGCGGATCATTTTGTGCAGAGCTATTCCGCGAGTGATGACTGCGGTGTCCGGTGTTAAAGTGGACATATCTGTGTACATAGCAGCATCCATGAGCCAAAACGCAGTGGTTTTGTCACCGACCAGTGCCTGATCGTGAGACTCGGCATACGAGACGCATTTTTCACCCCACCTGCGATTCTCAAGGGTGTGGACGAGGTTACCCATATCCCACGCATCATCCATGCCCCACTCACTTAGAACCTCGACCCATTTATCTGCAATCGCCATCTGCAAACGGTAGTCGAAGCCAACACCGCCTTCACTCACAGGCCGAGCGAGTGTTGGCATGCCAGAAACATCTTCAGCGATGGTGACACAGTTCCCAGCGTAAAGGGTGTGGAGCATATCATTAGCCAGCATGAGATATACCATGGCGTCGACATCGGTTGCCATGCCAAAATACTCGCCATAATCTCCTGTGAAGGCCATCTGTAGGCCGTGGTGTTCGTACATCATCGACGTAACGCCATCAAAGCGAAAACCATCGAATTTAAACTCTTCCATCCAGTATCGGAGATTTGAGAGCAGGAATCGCAATACTTCCCAGTTGCCGTAATTGAAACAACGCGAGTCCCACATCCAGTGGTATCCTTGAGGACCATCGTGGAAGTACTGCCCATTTGTTCCATCAAACATATTTATTCCATCAGTGGCGTTGGAAGATGCGTGAGAGTGGACAATATCCATGAGAACGGCGACGCCATAAGAATGTGCTGTATCTATCAAGTACTTGAGCTCATCTGGCGTGCCACACCGCGAAGATACGGCGAAGAAATTTGTGACGTGATATCCAAAAGACGCATAATATGCGTGTTCTTGTACAGCCATCAGCTGCACGGCATTGTAACCGAGCTGAGCGATTCGGGGGATGACATCGTCGGCGAACTCAACATAAGAGTTGATTTTTGGCTCAATAGACGACATGCCAACGTGAGCTTCATAGATTCGGAGCTCGTCCGGGCTCCTGGGTCGTGCATACTTAAATTGATACACTTCCTCGGGTGGCGGGTCATAATAGATTCCATTGAAAGGGATCTCATCTGGAGCCTGAACTGCAAACTTTATCCACGCGGGGATCTTGTCAACAGGCTCCTGACCCTCGACTTCCAGGTGAACCTTGACGCGTGTGCCATGCGGAATAGCGGGAGATCCATCCGCAAGGTTAGGCAGGAAAACCTCAAACACACCATAGTCATTCTTCGTCATCCAAACTCCCTCAGCTCCGGTGGACCAGCCGTTGAAGTCCCCAAAAAGGCACGCTGCCTTGGCGCCTGGCGCCCACTCACGATAAGTGATACCCTGCTCATTCCGGGTAAAACCCATGACTTCGTATCCTCGAGAAAATTTTTCGATCCCTCCCTCAGTTTCGTCGATTGCATTTCGCAGTCCACAATACTTTGACCATCGATAGCCGAGATGGTCGCGGTACTGGTTCAATGTATCATCCAGCGCAGTGATGCCCCAGCCGTCGCCAGTAATGGGCGGATATTGATAGGTCTCAAAGCGATTCTTGGGTTCGTTGATTGGTTTAATTTCTGCACCATATATGGGTTTGGTGTTCGCCCTCGTTGGGGTAACGGGGTCGAAATCTTTAATCTGCTGTGGGTCAAGTCGACCGCCAGGACGGGCCGGGGCTGGGCCGCCAGTTGGAGGGCGATTCGCACCACCGCCGGCAGCCGCCATGAAAGCGTTCGGTTCTTGGGGAGGTGGCGCGGCCGCTGCTACAGATGCCCCAGGAGGAGGAGCAAAATCGCTGCCTGCTGGGGGCGCTGGTGCAGTAGGAGAAGGTGGGGCTTGCGGGACAGCTGAGGAAGGGGCCGCAGGAGGTGGTGAAGGCGCGGGTGCGGGAGAAGGCCCCGCAGGGGCGGGGGGTGCCGCAGGGGAGGGGGTCGCCGCAGGGGCGGGGTTCGCCGAAGTCGTTGGCGGCGATGGATTGATTGCGGGGGTTTGTTCACTCGTCCCAGCCTGATCGACCTGAACGATGATAAAAAATAATTTGTCAGAAAAAACGAGCCGTGAGTTTCTTTCAAGCCGCGGGTAACGGGGCCAGGTCTTACCACTGATGAGGGATCCAGTGAATTCTTCAGGCGCTCATTTTCAAGACGGAGAGCCTGCATATAGAGAAATTATAAAATCGTGAGCGGCAAATTTCGGATCGAGTAGTACGCCAAGACGGGCGAGGAACCGTGATGGTTGCGGGATACATCCAGGCCAAAATGCCGAACGTACAAAACAGTTCGAAATGCTAGCGTGAGAGTGGCAGCAAAACATTCGAGATGATGGGATACTCACTTCTACTGCTGCGGAGACGGCGGCGAGTTCATCATCTACATCAGATGCGCGTACGACGAGATTGCGGCGGGCAGCCTGTCGAGTTGGATGTGGAATTATTAGGGGTGACACGGTGAGGAGAGGGCACCACGCGACGGTAAAGTGGCCGGAAAAGCGGCTTATCGATGCAGCGAGTCAAACCAAGGGGTCGCGACGCGATTGCTACTTTTTTGGCAAAACGGGGAGAAATTTACGTAATCTTGGGGCGCTCGCCTTCGATTTAATCCGCCGAGCTTCGGCAAAGCGAGAGCGTACGGTGATCCGGGTGCCTCGAAAATCTTTCCGGAAGGATTTCTTTCCGGCGAGAGCGACCGCGAATTGGACAGAACTCGCACTGCAGGCTGCCATTCTTGTGCCTCGCAAAAAGCACTGGATGCTTTTTCCTGTTCGAGACGAAGGTTAATGGTATTTATCGACTGACGTTCGGAAGAGCTTTAATTGCCTAAGAGTGAGAGGCATTCTGCACATTTTATCCAAACCTGTTTTATCCGGGTTCCAACCTACATCTAGCTAGCTTCCTATTTCTGGCGTCGTACGCGTTATAATCCGAACGAAAAACTTATTACGAAATAATGTTATATATCATTATATTATCCTTTATTTTATTTATTTATTTGAAGATATATTCTGATTTTCATATCATAATAATAAGTAATAAGTAAGCAAGCAAGGGTGATGAGACATTTTTTTCATACATACAGTAACTTGATAAATCTTAACAGTTCGTATTCTGAATTTCAATATATGGTGCGTGGGACATTTTTTCTGCATAACGATTATATATGAACGTAAAATTCAGTCAGATATTAGATATTGGTTACAGCGCCACATTGCCATTTCATTAAAGCATTTTCTAGCGACACTCTTCTCTTTCATTACGATCCACACAATCACTCCAGTGGGCAAACAGTATAAAGATTCCGCTTATGTTCACCTAATAAGCGACTTATCATTATCGATTATCAAGTTAAGTTACGGAAAAAAATTCCCATCCTTATTGATATATAATAAGTTACGTTCAAAATTAAACTAACCCTCGACTAGCTAGCTAGGGGGCAATAGTTAGGCCTTACAACCCCATGTTTAATATTCATATAATACAGAACAAATCTTGATCAGTTTTACAGGAAAATACGAAGGTAAACATCACGTCTGTTTCGAGAGCAGTCCAACCAACACTTAAGAAAGGCTGTGAACATCAGCGCATATCCGCCTCCTCAGTACGCATCGTCTGGGTAAAGATAAATGCTTCGGCATTCCCTATCACACACGAGAAAGTTTGTATTTGTTTTCGTCTTCGCTTTAACTCTTTTCCTCGCTGGCACCTCGGCCTTCTGTGATGAAGCAGCTCGGGCACTTGACAATGAAACTTGGGACCATCTGCTGGCCTTGGGCGCCGTAAGTGATGCTACAGATGGTAGTTTACAGCGCACGTTTTTAAGCTTTGCATCGCGGCTTGCGATGGATAAAGTTGAGTCGTGGATGCGTGAAGGCGGAATGGATACTTGGGTTGATGAAGTAGGCAACGTGCACGGACGACTCGAAGGGGCAACCCCAAACCAAAAGGTCTTACTTGTTGGCTCCCACATCGACACGGTAAAAGATGCAGGGAAATTCGACGGAACTCTAGGGGTGCTCGTCGGCATTTCCAGCGTTAAGGCTCTGACCCTCAACTCAATTGTTTTTGGCCAGCAGATCCCAGGCCCTGTACAAGTAGTTGCCTTTTCTGATGAGGAAGGTGTCCGCTTTTCCAGTACTTTTCTTGGCAGCCGCGCCATGGTCGGGTTACTTTCTGAAAGCGCCGATAATGCAACCGATGAGAATGGTATTAGCATGCTGCAGGCTCTCAGGCATGGCGGTTTTAAAGGTTCGCGACAGTCCATATTAACTGCAAACATATCTGACACCATTTCTTCTTATGTTGAAGTACACATTGAACAAGGTCCCGTGCTTCATACGCGCGGGGAATCCGTTGCACCAGTGGCCGCTATATCTGGCCAGACTAGACTAACAGTCAGCGTCCATGGCACCCAAGGTCACGCTGGGACAGTACCTATGTCAACCAGAAAGGATGCAGTCGCCGGCGCAGCTGAAATTATACACTTCATCGAAACTTTTTGCAAGACTCAAGCTCAAGTATCAGATGGGGGCACAATGTTGGTCTGCACGGTAGGAGAAATTCGCATCTGGCCCGGGTCAAGCAACGTGATATCAAGTAATACAAATTTTACAATTGACATACGGTCAAGAAGCAATCATGAGAGGGAAGGCGTTGTGTTAAGAGTTACAGAAGCTGTAAATCGTGCTTGTCTAAAACGTGACATGATTTGCAGAGTGGATCTGAAGCACGAAGCTCCGGCAGCTAATTGCGATATTGAACTTACAAAAGCACTCAACGAGGCAATAATTGGAGCACAGCGCCACGACAATGCAGGAGATGAGTATTTGCAAAGCAACGTTTCCACTCTCATCAGTGGTGCTGGCCATGACTCTCTTGCCTTACACTCAACCTGTCCAATCGGAATGTTATTTGTAAGATGTGTAGACGGTATCAGTCACAGTCCTGAAGAATACACGACGGCTGAAGACGTCGCTTTTGCCGGTCGAGTTCTTTTCGAGTTCCTTAGGGCTCGAAATCAACGGTTGGAACTCTCCCCTATCTTATGAGGTATCATAAATTCCCGTCCACGAGGGAGTCTATTTCATATGACTACGTATAGATACTCTAGCTAGCTGAGAATATGTGCATCTTTATTTGGTAAAAATGTAACCTAACCTTTGAAGCACTTACCTTTGTATGTATTTGTGCTTCAACACATATAAACTCTGGTTGCTTCAGATGAGTTTTGACAACCAATCGTATAGGTTTTACACTTGGAATGCTCTCTATGACGCACATTTACAAGTGTTTATTACATTTGCTAGGTAGCTAGCAAAGAACTTTAAGAGCTCGAGGTTTATGGTGTCTTACTTGCGAACTTCAGCTGTTACGACTGTAGCCCCAACATGTTGCCAACACTAGGGCTTCACAAAGATCACGGTAACGTACTTTGATCTGTATCTATGTGTCGTACCTATCACTTGCATTCCTCCCATATTCATTACTTTGTCGTTGTATATGTGGTTGAGTACAACATGTTGGGGGCGGGGTAGCAGATTTGGTGCATCGGGTATTTGTGGCATGTTGAGAAGCGTAAGATGGAGATGCGGTGGACAAGTGGGAGGCTCTTTGGCGAAGTCATCCGGTATGAATAAGGCGCAGTTGTAACTCTCCGGCGGGCTCGAGGGAGCAAGAAAGGAGTCTAATGAGTCCAAGATTTCGGGAACATATTCTTGCACTTCCAATACGTTGTTGACATTGCCCATTTCGTCATACATTGCTGGCTGGTCCGGTGCATATTTCCATTCTCCATCGACGATGAACTTGTACTGATACACCCCTGGCGGTAGCATCTTGACAATTGCGAATTCTCGATTACCGCTTCGATGCAGAGCCTGGCGCGACTGCCAATTATCAAAACTACCTTCAACTTCTACGATGCTGCCGCCCTGTGTCCAGTTAATAGCAACAGGGACCAGTATTGGACTTTCGGGCCAACCAGATAGTTCAGGCGAGGGTTGGAAGGTCCTCGTTGATTGTATTGTGGACGGAGCATTGGGTACCATTGAAATCTGGGGGCTGGTTGTAAAGAGCAGAGAAGATATGATTTGACCTCAGCTGTTGAACAAGTCGAAAACAACAAAGAAACACCCTGCATCAGGAAACGGCCTCAACCCACCCGTAAGTTAAAGGCGCCAGCGGAGATTTTCGAATAGGCGAGCTGACAGACTCGTCAACGACATTCCCGGATTCGACCTCTCCGATTGCCGCTGAGGCCATGCGTCGGGCTTGCTGATTTCCCATACCGGTGTGTTTCACGGCTTGTTTGGGAGGAGCGGGGAATTTCAGATAATTTTGCGGCTTAAAGTTAGCAATAATGGCGCATGTTATTCGGCATAGAACAAGTCGTGAACCCGCAGAACCCGCTTCTACACGACTCTGAAATTTTTGGAATGTAATAAAAAAATGTCGCACTCACCTGGTATCGTGAACCAAACATCACGGTCTATTCGTTTCATACATTGTCGACAATTTTTTTTAAATTCGAAAATCTTTGTTCAGCGCTTCATACATGCATGACAGCCGATCCGAGGGTTCCTCACCTGGTATCGTTATCCAAACGTCACGATATTGTAATTAATTTAATTCGTAATAAGGTTTCGTTCGTACCTTCGAAGGTAATTAGGTACGAAGGTATTCTGAATTTCATAATAAGGGTGAGACATTTTTTAATGCAGAACGATTTTATAAAAGAACGTAAACATCCACACAATCACTCCAGTGGGCAAACAGTATAAAGATTCCGCTTATGTTCACGTAAGCGACTTATCCTTAACTGTTATCAAGTTAAGTTACGTAAAAAATGTCTCACCCTTATGAAATTCAGAATACCTTCGTACCTTCGAAGGTAATTAACCACCTCCTCGGAGGCTATGCCGACCCACATGGAGCGAACCCACCGAATCAGTCATTCCCTAACGCGTTCGCCACTGGAAGATTAAATTATTACAGTTGATTGCTTAATGTATGTGCACTCCCAGCGCTGCCCTGTAAGGAATAGGTCGTCGAGCTTATTATGCGGTCGGGGCACGATCTCACGCGCATCGAGCCGCGCGCTTCGCGCATGTTAGTGCTTACATACGATGTCATGCACGGGACTCGCGGCTCAGATCGGGTGTAGGTCTCCGCGTCGGAGCACCACGTGGTCGCCAAAGGCGCGAAGGGGGGGTTGGCTCCGAAAAAGATCTTAATTCTCTAAGAGTCTTACAGTATAATAAGAAATTAAATACCTATCATTACGATACACAATCACTCCAGTGGGCAAACAGTTTAACAAGTTAAAGATTCCGCTTACGTCCACGTACGTAATAAATAATCTATCAAGATATTAAAAATAAAATCTGCACGCTTGATTGAAATCCATTATGTATGTAGATGAGAGTGCTAATAATAATAATAAAATTAATTAACTCGCCGTAATAAATGTAAAAAGTTCACGAATATTTGTCGACAAACAGAAACCACTTCACCACTGTCGACGTCCCGGTGGGACATTCACTAAACGATCTGCTGACCGTAACACCTGCGCCCCCAGGCGAGGGCCGTGTGCACGGTGCAAAGCGATATATTTATATATATTCCATCGCGTGGGATATGAAGATCGCGACACTATTCACAGGCATAGGAGGGCTCGATCTTGGGTGAGTTTTCGCCTCAGACTTCCGCAACAAACTTCGCCCATCGTAACCGGACCTGGGTTCGCTCCCCAGTCAAAGCTCGACTCGCAATGCATTTAATCATGATCTCTAACCGACATTGATGCTTGCACATGTAACCTGTCCCCCAGCCTTGTTCAGGCAGGGCATGAGGTGATTCTTCAGGTCGAGAGAGATGACCGTTGCGCTGCTGTGCTGCAAAAACGATTTCCGAAGGCACACTTGACCCGAGAAGTTAGTGATCTGAAGGAGCTCCCGGCCGAAACCGACATTCTCGCATCATCCCTGCATTGGCCAGAGCAGAATGACAATGCGTTGAATGATCAAGTTGCCAGTGAACATCCTTGGCTCCCAGCTTCCCGCGCAGCTGCTGCAAAGGGACATTCACATATCTTCCGTCTCCTTGCCGTCCGTCCTGTTCCCTGGGTTCTCTTAGAATTTCCAACAACACTTCTCAGATGGGTAACTGCCTCAACTCCAGGCAGGGAAATGATCTTACATTCTTTTCCCCTGTTTTTTCCTTGGCTTCAACAAGATTTTCCTGTACCTTAATCATTTTAAAAATGGCAAACTAGTTGTAAAAGTGTTTGCATGCACGTGGATTGCCCCTTGCCACGGCGCGACCGCCGCCTGTCGTAAATCTGGTGAAGAAACTCGAGCTTCTCGGCTATAGATGGGCTTATCGTGTCATTGATCTTCGAGGTGAGTAACTACCTTGAGGAGGCACTCATGGAAAGTTCTACTCACTTCAAATTCATCCAATTTTCCATGCCTTGAATACTGTTTTATTTTCATCGAAGCCGTTGTGATTCTTACGAGGTGGTTCTCCATATCACAACATCAAGCTTACAAGAAATCTCGACTTTCCCCACTGCGCAGGCTTCGGGGTGCCACATCATCGTCGGCGTGTCTTTATTGTTGCAAGCCTTCATGGTGATCCACGCGATGTGATCCTTTCTCATCATAATCGGTGCGACGGATTATGTAAAAAGTCTGGATCACGCGAATGCTACACATGTTTCAGCACGAATCCACAGTGCTCGGAGCCGACACAAGTCGCAGCTTGTGTAGATTTTTTGCAGAAACGTAGACCACCTGTGCTTCACGAGATTGACACGATCACTTCTCGAAACATCCGGCGCATATGCATCGTACGAGAGCATGTTACAAAAGCCGCAATGCTCTCAGTATGCGACGCTGAACGGTTGTTTGGTTTTCCTCAAGGCTGGACAGAACCTTGCACGCAGTTGAACGCATCAGAGAGTTTGGTCAGTGAAGAACCTTGCAAAAAGACGCATCAAGTTTCGGGCGATGAAAGTTTACCTCGTGACAATAGAAGCAAGGATGAGGTTGACAAAGGGCGTGTTGGATTGAATTCAAGACCATCCGCCATATTCTCTTCCAATCAACGTGTCAATGTAGAAAATGTTGGCAAGTCTGGCAGGAACCTTGAAAAAAATTTACACTCCATCGAACCAGAAGAGCAGCACTATCGCGCGCCAGCCAAAATTGAGGCGTGTGCTGGCGCTTTGGGTACACACGGCGACATCTGCGGCGGTATTGAACCCCCGTCGAGATCAGCCAAGGACACATCAGTTGACCCGATTGCTTCCCCCCGGAAAATCACATCTGAGACCGAATATTCTGGCAACGAAAGTGACAACGATGACATGATACTCACAGCCAGCGAAGCAGCTTTCATCGTTCGAATTCTACTTGTTGCATCGGCTAGCGCAGTCCCTCATGCGCGATGGATAGGACAACGGTTAATCAATCCATACGCTTTGAAGTTTCAATGTCAGCAGTTAGGTACTCCTTTTTGCAAAGAAATCCCAGGCGGTTTGGATGATCCTGAAGGAAGAGCATGGCCCGAGGCAGCTTGGAATATGCATCCACATGGTAGTCACTCTCAGCAGCAGAATGATCGAACGGATTGGAAAGGTCGACATGCCCTCCGTGACTGGTCTGATATGCCGTTGCGTCTTCCATTTGTCCCCCTCGGAGATTTTCTGCATCAAGAGGGTGCCATCCCATCAGTCCATGTGACTACATCGTACATCACAGCTCTACAGATCGCAAACGCCGACATACCTTATTTTGTTATGCAGGCCCTTGATCCAGATGGCGAAACGGCTACGCAGGACATTACCAATCACACCGAGGATAAGCCACATTGTGATGACTTGATTCGCTTGGAGGACCTCGCAGATCTTGCATCGGCAGAGCCCTCTCTTGTTACTCAAAGCGGTCATAAACTCATAGCCCGGCAATTAACAAGCAGAAACGAAGACGGCGGGTCAAATCATGGCGCCTCTGGCTCAGGTTCCGTCGATGATATCATGCACAACATGGGTTTCCTTGAGAGCAAAAGAAACATTACAGAGGTGCAGGAGCAGGATGAACCAGTTCAAAGAGAGAGTCGTGAGTTATTGCTCTCGGGGGATGAAGACGAGAATAATATTGACGACCCTTTGATGTCAGGAAGACCAGTGTGGGCGCCATGGAGACTGGGAAAGGGTGTGGAGCAGGTGCTTTGGCCTGGTATCTCCCTACACCGCGAGAAAAATAAAAATATAATTCCTGATACGGCTCTCAAAATCAAGGTTAAAGGAGCCACCGCGGACTCTCACCAACTAGTGGTTTTCTTTGGGGACCGCACATACCAGTGGTTGCCCGCTTCTAGCCTGTTCACATTCAGGGATCAAAACTTTGAGGATCGCATGGCTCAAAATGTGAAGAGGCACACCGCCAGTTTTCAGCGAGCCTGTCAAGAAGCAAGGATTTGGAGCCGCACGTGGCAAAAGTTGAAATTCCAAGATGGGCTGCAACAAGGACGAAGTGTGCAGCATGACCTTGCCGAAGTTTCGGCATCAACCATCACTGCGGCGGCTAAACACCACGCCATCCCATATCAAGGGATCAAGAAGTCTGGATGTCAATCAAGCGGCACACTAAAGGCTACATGGTACCCAAGGCCAATGCCCATGCCTCCTTCGCAGCTTCTAAAAACGAGGGCGATTTCGTATAGAGAGCGCTCTGGGATTTTCGGTGTCAACAACTTTGGTCCAACTGGATATACTGGCTCGTTAGCATCTGCTGCTGAGCCTGAACCTTGCGGCGTGTGCCAAACCTGTCAATCTCGTGTGCAAATCCTAGACAGACGGACCGATGCACCTTCTAATCGGGCATTGCTCCGTCATCTCAAGTGTCCTCAGGTTTCTGCTGTGCGCGTCGCCCGCACGGGGCACGCGGGGGCGTTGCTTGCTCTTCGAAGGGAGGGTGCTGTTGGGCAACGGATCAAAATCATGATTGGCAATAATAACCAATTCTGCAGTGGAAGAGTTTGTGTGTTTTATGTTGATTTTTATTCCCACGATGTTGAGCTTGACAGTGGAGAATACTTTGCTGGCATACGGCTTTGGAACGAGTCCGTACAAGTGATTGACCCAGAGACGAGTCCACGTCCTACCAGACATATTTCCTCCATCAAGGATTGTAAGCAGAACTTTATAGCCGCTGATCTTCTAAAGCGTAGGTTCAGGGGCAAGAAAGAGGCTCGTGAGAGCACGCTGAACGCAAAGCGCAAGGCAATCGAGATCCAACATGATGCTCTCTCTAATGTGCAACGATGCGAGTCATGTTCGCGTTCTCACAAGAGTATCGCTTACTGCGTTTCCCGCGGTCACAGTACTGGTCTGGCAGGAATTGACGCAGATGTAAGGAACGAGACTGTAAGGGGAGTGGATGCGAAGACAGAATTCGTGCCAAGAACAGCGGCTCGTCGCGGTGGAAACGGAAAGTTCGTCGTCTCTGAATCAGTTGGGACTGCACTTGCGACAGCCGGCGTTGAGATTCCAGAGCGGTGTGCTCTATGCATTCGCCGAAAGAAAGGTCTTGCACACTGCCTGAAGAAAGGCCATGTTGCTGGGACAGAAACAGCGGCAGCAATCATTTTGCCGGCAACCGAACTTCTGAAGACGAGAAGCACATTTGCTCCGCGTGCGTCTGCAGCTGGGTCAGCCCCTTTGGCGCTGGACTCAGACAGACCGACAGATACGACATCGCATGACCCCAACCTTTTTGTGTGCAGACTTTCTAAAACAGTGCGGGTTGCTCGAGATGATTCTGCTCAAACACAGGCAGTCGCAGCTGCTGCAATGGCAGATGCCTTTGCCAAAGCGGCTGCGAATGCGCCATTGCCCTGTGCACCGTAGGTGCAATATCCAAACGCGTGCACAAAGGAAGGCCGAGTTCGGGTATTCCACAGTTGACTTCCGCCCCTTCATAAATGCTGTCACTTCCCCGCATACTTCGCCAGAACTTACAGCGGCAAATTCCAGTCATCGGTTACATGTTGTTTCCACGCTAGAAACGTTACCTTCAGGTAATATTTATTTGATGATTGTACGTATGTATGTACGTAGTATATATATTAGTCACTTTGCTGATGGCTTCACGTGTAAGACCGCAAGCGATGACAAAACTAATATACCATTACCGCTATATTAAATGTTACCCATCACGGAGAATGTTACGAGGTACCAATTCTACCACGGAGATTTTACCACGTGAGAGTCTTCGAGACACGTGCACTAACTTGTATATTTTCAGAAACTGCCACTGCCGGTAGATCTTCTGTATGTTCTTTACCATGAACGCCGGTCGGTTGCAAATACTGACATGCGCTACGCGCCAAACTTCAAAACAAATAACATCCCGAAATGATAGATCATCTTCGATCTTGCAATGCATGACATCATTTAAAAAAAAACGTAAAAATTAAATATAATAATAATGTACGTATATAATCGTATATATATACTGCAATAATAATGACGAAAATAAAATTATTGCAATCAATAAAATAATAACAAACTATACGAGGGAAAAAGATCATTATATAGTTAAATATTTGCATATTTGTATCGAAATTTATAAGACAGAGTTTTACATCATTTTAAATAAAGCTAAGAATATATGATAGATTATTATGATATATATCATATTATAGGTTAGAATATATAAAAATATAATATGTTTAAAAAATACGAAAGTATTCTGAATTTCATCAGGGTGTGACACTTTTCACGTAACTTATTCGTATGATAATATATTAATATGTGTTAATAAATAAATACGAACGAACGAAACTTAATATACGTATAATAAATTATTAATACGAACGAAGATAATATCTTATTATTAATAAGATCTTAAGATTATAATATATAATATATAATAATAATGTATATATAATAATACGGCGGGTATAGATAATAACTTTATTTTACAAAGTAATAAGCAAGGATCAGTAATACAAGTACAAGCAAGGATATCATCAGTATGCAATAAGATCTTGTCGTTAAATTGCGTATGTGAACGAAGTGGTGCCTTGCTTGTCTTGTTGCTCCCTATGCGCAGAGCGCTCAAAACGTGCATAGTGCCGTGAAAGCGGTGATTTCAACGATGCTGACGCGCCTTTTGGTCGCTTACAACTTGGGCAGCTCGTAAATCAGTCGAACCTGCACCGGAACTTGGTGTCCAATGATAAAACAAAAGCTGCCTTCTCAACGTTGGCTACTCTATGTTTTGGCTGTGGCAAAGGTGCTGGCACTGGTTGTTTTTTCTTTTGGGTTCTTTCTCACGCGAACCCAGCTATTGGAGACGAGTATTTGCGAAGATTTCTTTGGCGCCGACCCAAATCGCCTCAGGATACCTTTTGTGTCTGCGGACTCGCAAACAGGTTGCTGGTTGGAGCCAGGTGTGGACAAATTGGTCCTGTTTGTGGTAGATGGGGCACGTTTCGATTTCGCGACTGCTTTTCCTCACGGCGAAAAGAATGCGTTTTTGTCAGATAGACCTCCACTGCAGGCAATCAATGAGATATTGGGAGACGACTGCGAGATAGCCGAACTATTTCGGTTCGTCGCGGACTCCCCAACTACGACGCAACAGAGGCTGAAGGGCATCCTAACAGGAGGTTTGCCAACATTTTTTGATATTAGTAAAAGTTTTGGCGCGGTGAAACTAGTAGAGGATAACATCATAGCCCAAGCCGCGGCCGCTGGTCGCCGAGTTTCATTTTCTGGAGACGATACGTGGGTAGATTTATTTCATCCAGCACATTTTGCCGCAGGGATGGATCCGCATCCATCTTACAACGTCAATGATCTCGACACTGTTGATAATAACGTTAGAAAACACCTGATGTCCGCTCTTGACGAGCCAGGTGAGTGGGATATTCTTATTTGTCACTTTCTCGGGGTCGACCACGCGGGACATACCTACGGTGTTGACAGCCCAGCCATGGCGCGCAAACTTGAGGAAACCAATGCAGATATAAAAGCTGCAGCTTCCATGATCGCGGCAGACGAAGCTTTCGATCGCACGCTGTTTATTGTTATGGGTGATCATGGCATGACCACCGATGGAGACCATGGAGGAAGTACTCAAGATGAAACTGATACATTTATTTTTGTTCACCGCCCACGCGCAGCCAAGTTGAATCAGTCACAAACATTGCGCAATACGAGTTCGAGATTTCATCAGTCATCGGATTTTTTGTCCGTGGCTCAAATCGACTTTGCACCTACCATCTCTGCTATCCTTGACTTGCCGATCCCGTTCAGCAACCTCGGTACAGTGCAACAAAGAATTTATGAAATAGCCAGCCCGCGGAAGGAAAATTGGAATCATTCAAGATATTGTGACACAGAGTTTTGCGCCTCTGACATGGACGAACAGTACCTTATTTCTCTCAGGGGTACAGCAACACAAGTGTGGCGTTATATTGACGAGTACACGGCCAAAGCTGGAAACCCGTTTGCCTCCAACGAATGGGCCTCCCTGTTGCAACTTCGCAGTTTGGCATCGAGCGAAAGCGGAGTGCAAAGGGATGACATAGAAAACATAAAGCATTTTCTCCACACCGCAGCAGCTATAACGAGAGAAAAGTGGGTACAATTTTGCTTGTGGAAGATGGCAGTTGGTATTCTTCTCCTTTTCTGCCCTTTTGTGATGTCAATTACAGTCTACGCACACTCCAGGCGCAGTTTGTTCTTTTGCGTGATGCAGTGGCTAAAGTACCTAGACACGCGCCGATGTCGTGTCATCCTCTTCAAACTGTTTTGGCGGGCGCAACTGCTCGAAACTGTGACTATGTGCCTGTTAACTGCCCTTGTTTCGGGGCAACGACTCTCAAACAGTTTTATTTTAGCAGAAGGAGATGTTGCACACTTCATAATTGCTTCTGTATACTGTTTCTATGTGCTTAAAGGATTTTCTTCTCCTTATAGACGAAATCGCATTAAGCACGTGTGGAAGATGCTTAGGTTTGTACTCACAGCAGCTTTCTTTACCAGCATCATAGGACTTCAAATGCTTGGAGATAGCTGGGTTAAGCGAAATACTGTGGATAGGGCATGGTATGACCTGCATGTTACGCGATCTGCTTCAGATTTGAGAAACGCGCTGCTCTCTGCATTCGTTTTACTCCCATGGATCTGTCATCGGACTTTAACGCAGACCAATATGAACAGCATGAGAGCATGTGTTACTATTATTTCTGTTTCCGTGGGTCTCCGTATTTTCATGCTTGCTGGACCCGGGTCTCGTGCAATTTGGCGTTTTATAGGCTCAGAACTTTCGGGTATATTCTTGTATGCCTTGGACTGTTTTCTACCCTGGATTACATATTGTGCATCGTTCATTGCATTGAGTATTCCTGCACCGGTCGCTCCCGCATTTCATCATTTACGTTACACAGTGCAAGGAGCTACCCATTACCTCGCATGGGCACTCATCAATATATATACACTATCTTTAGGGGAGCGAGGCGCACTATGGGACTCGCTCGTGTTCATCCAATATGCGTCATTGGTATACGCCAGCCTCGATAGTTCTCACTCCTCTATATCGGCCGATGCGCGGACAGAGTCGTCCCTGCTTTTCGCATGGCAGGTGTCTACTTCTCAGCTATTTTTTGCGAGTGGGCACTGTTGCACTTTTGATTGTTTGCAATTTTCGAGTGCATTCATCGGATTCAAATTTTTCCACTTTTACTTGATGGGAGTTTTACTTGCTTGCAATACTTGGGCTGGAGATATCTTGGCATCTATAACGCTACCTGGAGTTGTCGTAATGTATTGGTCCGATGAAGGAAATGGCGGCGAAGAATCCGTGTTTAGATTTGACCTCGCGCTCGCTCACGCCTCGATTTTTTACACCACCTTTCGCCTGGCTGTCCTGATTCTCACCGTAACATTTGTTGCTTTTCAGCGCAACCATTTAATGGCTTTCGCAGTCTTCACACCAAAGTTTGTCTTTGAAGCTATTGGACAGTGCATCGGGGATGCAATTCTTATTCTTTGCATTTTCGTTTGCTCTGTGTCCTTGAAAAGGTGGAACGCCCATACTTACACACGATGTACGTATGTTCGGAACAAATAATCCTTCTAAGGTTAATATTACAAAGGCAATGATGATGACGTACACTTCACGGAGATATCTTTTCTTTGTCGATAATTCCGAGAGGCAGGAAGGTTGCTGTAAAGGGCTGATCGTAAGATACCGTGCCTTTTTGGGCGTCGTCGTCGTCGCTTTCCGATATGACAATGACCTCGGGAGAACTAGGCGATAGTACGTCTTTGCTGAGTTCGCGCTGCACACGAACCTGACAAATTGCACCATCTCGCCCTTTGTCATCTCCTACAGCCTCTCCATGACCTTCAAGTTTATCCGTAAGTTTGCCGCCCATACAATTGCCTGCAATGCGAACACTGTCATCTGTTTCTACTAGCTCTTGAGGAACATGAAGCACTGATCCTCCGGTTCCAAGTACCACGCCAAGCATGGTCTCCGCACAGATCCATCGTGCATCAGTTTTGCCCTCCAGCGGATTCGTCATCACCGGCCGCCAACGCCCACTGGATTCTATCTCTATTCGCTCTGTGGCATTTTCACGGGTCTGTCTTTCTCGGGCACGCAATACACCAAGTACGCGTGCGAGATAACCATCTATAATGATATCGTGTGGCCGCCCGGTCACACCACAGTGTGGGCATGTCCATTTGCGAACTTTTGCATTGAGCTCTATGAAAGTATCAAGGTCAAATACTGCTAAGCTCAGGCACTGTCGTGTCCTTGCCGGGGTTTTACAGATCATACCAGAAATAGGGCACCGTAGCGACAAGATCAAGCTGTCCTTAATGATGATGTCCGTATCTGTTTCCTCTTTATTCCGCCCACGCATCTTGAGCTCTAGCATGGCCTTCGCTAAAGGAAAGGACGCAGGTGCAGGAATCATACTTTTGACCTCATTCAGAGATCTTCGCACAACTAAACGCATCACCATAGAGAAAGCTCTTTCATCATGACAGTGCATATACACCTCATTGCTCCCTTCAGTTATGGTACCTAGATGCACACTCACTGGCGGGTCGCGCCCAGCTTCTCCCATGGCAGACCCTGGTTGTCGGTACAGATGGTAGGGATCATATCGAAATAAAATGTAAACCATGACAGGAAACGATGAATGTACGAAATGGGAATGTCAACAAAATAGCAGTATTATTTGAGCATGTAGAGATTCTTTACCATAACTGGAAGGGGCTGACCGTTGATGTTCACACTCGCCAGAAACGGCCAGTGCAGTCGAGCTGGCACAGGGTCATCAATCAATATACAAGCTAGCTGCAGCTGGTATTGCTCCGGGTGAGCGCGAATCAAATCAATATGCGCATCACTCAAGTAAAAGAGTCGTCGCAACGATTGCTGGTTTGTCCCTGCATTCAGTCTTAGCCGCGTCGGTGGCACAATCATGCCAAGTGCTCCCGGCAGCGTATTGTCTCCTGCTGGTGCCCAAAATGGATCTGCAGCTAGAAAACGAGCCCATATAGGTCTGTCGAATGACCCGTTGCTATGTGAATTGTCGCACGCTCGGGACATGCGTTCGGTACCATCGTCACATGCCTCGGTCTTGCTGCTGCTACCACGCAACGAGACGCGTTCATCCATTTTTCTTTTCAGAGTAGAAACGCGGGTGTCAGACGAGCCAGATAGGCAGCTGTAGGCGGAATGTATGGCATCCTCGACAGAATGTTTGCCTCCGCATTGCTGTATTAAGGCGGGATTCGAGAACACTCGCTCAAACCGACGCAGAAGATCTTCCCGTTTCCCGCTTTTCGCTAGTCTCAGCTTAGTTAGCACTTCCCTGAGTTCCGGGACTCGGAGGTGAGTTACCATCTTCCTTAACTCCTGACCTATATCGGCCGCCATGGTAGCTCGATCTAGCACCCAAACACAATATGCGCGCCGGATATAACCACGGAAGGACGGCCCTTGGAACGTACGAGTTGTGTCTCTCTGCTCCGGTCCGGGCCACTTGTTTGCTAAAGGACTTGAGGAGGCGGCCACCAACCCCAAGGACTGACCCATAGAAGAACTGACCCATAATTTGAGTCTTTCGAGTCAGACATCATCTTACTATATATTCTGCCGGGAACCGGCAATCCGTCAAGCGCAGAAATCCTATCTTGCATATATTTCTTTCGCCTTTTACTAAAGAAATCTGAGATTTGACTTCATCTTGCGCGTTCACAATTTTTTTGCCCTTTTACGGGCCTCCGCAATCTATCCTAAACACATACAAACTCCGGAGCAGGAGAAGCCTGAGCTCGAACACGTTCAACCCATAAACAGGAATAGCACTAATAATGAAGTCCATGTTATATATTCTTCCACGTTCGTACAAGGGAGGCATACCTTTCTCGGCCTTTTGGCTAAGATCAAGTGTAGTATCTGTTCTTATCAGTTTAATATCTGGTACACTGGCAATGTCCAGTATTCGATATTAAATGAATTTTTCAGGGGCGATTCCAGTTATCTGTGCTTGCACAGTGGAACCGAGGATGGCCGTGGCAGAGCACAACGCACCGGACGTCCACCCCTTATACTCTTATCTTATGACCACCCCCATTTTTATATTCTGAATTCGTTCAATCATCGAACGAAAAACAAATAAGAGCAAGGTTTATTTATTTATTTGCTCCATATCCGTTTGACGGGTACCTCGAAGGTAAGGTTTCGAAACCTTTTCCGAGTTTCGTAGCTTTTTATTAGCTGCTTTTTATTCCTGCGTACGAAATCGTCATGTACCATACGATGGATGATTTAGCTCATCTCCATGACTACGCGCCATACAGTCGCATTCATAAATGTATTAAACGCGTCTTTCTTGAACTTCGTGTTTTCGAGCACGGCCGTTTCCACGCCTTCCCAGAGCGCCTTACGCGGCTCTGCAGCCGTCTCTGAATAAGATAATAACGCTCACGGCATATCATTACCATCGGGCGACTACCGTTCTGTATCGACCGCGCGGCCACCACCAATCTCGGGCCATCTTGGCGAGAACACGGTGCCGACTTTCGGAGATAAAAACGGAGATTTCTTGGGACCTATCGACGGTAAAATTTAAAGTCCACCTTGATTGAAATCCAGAATATCGTTATTAAACATGGGGTTGTAATGCCTAACTATTGCCCCCGTGGTCGAGGGTTGTTCAATTGGAGTTTGCAACAGGGTTCGGCTGGGTGTAAAATTCGTGTGCACCGTATATTCCGCGTCGGGCCCCATGGTGACGACAGATCCGGCGTTCCTTTGCATGAGCGATGTGATGAGAGCGACGTGTATAAGGGCGAGGTTGCGCAGGTGGACGTGGTTCCGGAGCTCGTTGGGTGGTTCGATGGAGTCATAAATGGCTTGCGTTCGCTCCAGAATATTCTAAGTGTTATCTTTATTAAATATTATCTCACCACCCGGAGAACGAATGATAACACTGAATATAAATACTGTACAGTAGCGAAGGTAACTATATGTCTATTTATTAGGGCCGACAAGTGTTTTATATACCTTCGTATATATCATATATAGATACAGTGCCTATATATATATATCTAGCTAGCTACATATATACACATAGAGTCGATCTTATTAGGGCCGAACCTTAAAAAAAGATAAAACTTGTCGACAAAGGCAAAGGCGGCGCGACAGAACATAGAATATTAAGAAACCGAAGATTGAAACAAACGCTCCGACATCGCCCTTGATAAAGTCACTACGGCGCATACAAATCGCAGTGCTCGTCCAAAGCGACCAACCCCGCTGCTCCTGAGTCACAGTTTCTCATCGTGACAGATAGTGATTCTGTTTCAAAACAAACCCACCTCATTCTTGTGAAGATAGAAGGGAGCACGTGTGCTCTTTTACATCGGAGGAAAATGGGTCGAAAGGGAGGTGCGAAAGGCAAAGCACATTCCTCTGGCCTGGTTGATGACGTTGACGCTGCCGATCGTGCCAAAAAAAGTGACACTGCTGTGTTCGGCAGGCCGAAGAAACCCAAGAAAGGGAGAAATCGATACGAGAGTTCATCAGACGAAGACACGGCTCCTCTCACGGCCGCCAACAAACCCGCGACAAAAGTACCAGAGGAAGTCGATAGTGCACTGGAAATCACGCAAACAAGGTCACAGAAACGCAAACAAAAAAAAGACAGAAAAGCTCTTGGGGGAAAGAGTCGAACTTATGGGTCGGATGACGATGAGGTTCTCACCCTTGCCGCAATGGCGAAAGGAATTTGTAGCCCCGACGACAAGTCTAAAGAAGACGAGCCTGATCTCAAACTGCGCGAAACAGAAGGCAAGAAAACCAACCCTGAGCAAGCTAGCCTGGGCACCGTCGGTTTCGCTGCTCTCATGGGTGCAGCCACAGACGAAGACGAGAGCGAGGTTAACTCAGCCGGCGAAGTTGAGGTTGATACGTCCACCTCTACATTCTCTATTTTGCGTGACAGTAGCGGAGACGGTACGAAATTTGCTGCTCTTGTCGACGTTTCGGATGATGATGAGAGTGGCACACATGCAGACAC
>Ga0209630_10001451_pt1 | contig 25180 bp, 15 predicted proteins | sample COG_01_FD_184745 | JGI IMG/M metagenome (GOLD analysis project Ga0209630, IMG submission 184745) | Pelagic Microbial community sample from North Sea - COGITO 998_met_01 (SPAdes) (version 2) | ecosystem: Environmental > Aquatic > Marine > Neritic zone/Coastal water | place: Helgoland, sampling... | reverse complement strand
ATCGTAGCGTTCTAGCGCCTTGTAAATTTTCGAGGACTGGAAGATGGCGTAGTCGTAGAGCTGCGCGTCGTCGGGCGGCACTTGACGAAAGGCATTGGCAGCTTGCAGGAGTTCACCTTGGCCCATAAAGATGTCGCCGCGAAGAGTCTGGGCTTCTGGCACGCGGTGATGGTCGGGAAAGGATTTAATTAGGGTATCGGCAGTTTTGAGCGCTGTGTCGTAATCGCGCTGTGCGTACGTGACGTTGGCGATCCTGTAGTTTATTTCCGGATACAGCGGATGTTTTTTGCTGCTTTTCTTGAGTGCTTCGAGAGCGTATAAACTGGCAGTGTAGTCGCGCTCGAAGAAGAAGGTTAAGCCGCGCCATAGTTTGAGTTGCTCAACCAGAATACTCTCGGGGAAGCGCTCGAGTGCGGTCTCAAAATTGTCACGGGCGGTGCTTTGTCGCTCCAGCGCACTTAAGTTGTAACCACGGGTGAAATACCAGCGAGGGGCCTGCTTATCGTTGGGGTAGTTGGTGATGAGATCATCGAGTACCGCGATCGCTTCGAGGAATTGACCTTCGCTCTGATAGGCGCGGGCAATTAGGAAGAGGGCGCTGTTGGCGAGTTTGTGGCCCGGGTGCTGGTTGAGAAATAACTGCGCGGTGTCGCGCGCGCCTTGCCAGTCTTCCGCTTCGCTCAAGGACAATATCCAGCGGTAGTGGGCTTCGGCACGGGTGTCGGATTCAAACTCGGGAGTTTGTGCGACGGTGCGAAACAAGATGATCGCCTCGCGATAGCGCAGCCCGAGCAAGTAGGCTTGGCCTGAACGTAGGTACAGGCCTGGGGTGTAGTCGCTCATGTATTCGAGCAATTCGAGTTGGCGGGTAAGCCGTGCGACCAGCTGTTGTGAGTGGCTCTTCCAGATGCTGGAGGCAAATAGTGATTGTTGGGCTAGTGCACTTTTAACCCGCTCAAGCCGCTCACTTTGCTTATCAATCAGAACCTTGCGTGGCAATGTTAGCCGGTAGGCGCGCACCGCATCGCTGTAGTGACCTGCATTGAGTAGACGGTCGCCCGCGTCGAGGGCGGCGAAGCTCAGCACCGCGATGTCCGGCATCGCGTCGATATTCCAATCCGACTCAAATAAGATTTCACGGGCACGGTCGGTCGAGTCAGTTTCACTTGCTATCTGTAGGGCTCTCAGGCGCGCCTGCATACGCAGCGTCTCGGGGGCCTCCGATTCATAAAATGCCTCTAGTAGAGCAATGGCAGTCGCGACCTCGCCGATATCATAGCGTAGATCTGCCTCTTGTAGCAGGGCGAGTGCGGCTTCGTTGGAGCCTGGGAATATCAGCTGAAAATTGTGAAAAGTCTGCGCCGCCGCCGCCAGCGCATTAGTTTGCGACTGAGCGATCGCAGCATTATAGAGTGCGAAACCCTGTAAGCTTGGGTGTGGTTGGTATTGGCTGAGCAACTCGCCGAAGTAGATCAGCGCATCGGTGGGACGATCTGCCATGAGTGCAGCATAGCCGCGCACGGGGAGGATGGTTTGCTGAAAATTGCGCGCTAAAAACTCTGGTTCGGTGCCATAATCGAGCTCCATGCTCTCAAATTGCCAATAACTAGAGGTGTAATCACCGTTACCAAAGGTCGTGATCGCTTGCTCTAATTGCTGCTGAAGTGTCGCTGCGGATGCCTGTGTCGGCAGGAACAGAGTGAGGCAAATCGACACCATTCCTAGTTCTACAAAGGTGTGAATGGCTATGGTTCGATTTTGCCTCATTATCTTGACGTCAGGATTGTCATAATTTTTTGAAAGCGCGAACAAAAAATAATGAGAATATTTTTTGAAACAGCATTGACAGGGTATTAAATTGTGATGGTTTGTCGTCTTCTTTTGGAAACGGGGCGTGGCGCAGCCTGGCTAGCGCATCTGCTTTGGGAGCAGAGGGTCGCAGGTTCGAATCCTGTCGCCCCGACCAAATGAAACCCATCTCGCTTGCGAGGTGGGTTTTTTTGTCGCTGGGCGACAGGATTGGCGGCCTCTGGCCGGTCTTTCAGACTCGCACGAGGTGCGCCCCTTCTCCACTTCGTTCCGTCGAAAGGAGCCACGTAGTGGCGATGCGGCGGTAGCCGCAGCTCGGGTTCGACGAGCGCAGCGAGAAGGCGAAGCAATCCTGTCGCCCCGAGCACGGTTTGTTAGCCATCTGGTAGGCCGATCACCCTCATCCCTGTCTTGAACTACTGAATGTTAGAATTCGTGAGATGTTGTTTCACCATTGGTATCAATTAAAATAGTGACTCAGCAGTTTACTGGCCCGTTGGCTGATCGAGTCTGAGAGTGTTTGCACGATCGGGTGTGAGAGGCCTTGTTGGCGTAGGTCATCCGCAATGGTGGGTGCCAGCGTCTCTAATCGTTTGGTCATGTCATGCAGTCGTTCGATGAGCACTGCAGCTGGAAGGCGCAGTTGCATTGCGCAGGCTTGCCAGTGGCGTGGCTCGATTTTCTTGATATGATAGGCGCTGCCTATCTTCATTGCTAATCTAGCTTTGTGCGGAGAGATTTGAAGTGGGTAAGGCAATGCACTGGCGATGTCGTAAAGTGGTGCGAGGCGCACTTGATTGTTGCTTGCGAAGAGCAATGAGAAATTCTTGGCGTGGGCATCGGTTCCGTAAATTAGAAAGTTCAACAGCAGGGCGTCGGCGAAGCTGCGAATGTCGGTCAGGGCATCACTGGAGACCTCCCAAATGGTGTTGGCTATGGCTTCGACCGAAGGGCCGCCATCGCTTTGATATTTGAGATCCGGGTAGATCGCCCGAGCTTGACAGAAATCTTCCTGATGAATGCGCACGTATTGAGAATTTGTGTGATGACGATCGTAGCGTGTGACAACAATGACTGGAATGTCGTCGGCATGGATCACATTCGAATGGGCAGTGGTGATGCCGAGTGCCGCAGCGAGCGATAAGCAAAAATGTTCGTTTTCAACAAAGCCCGGGAAACTCGGGGGAGCGGGTTTGAGAATGTGTGTGGTCGGGGTCATGCCGCGTGGGATACCCCAAGATCCGGTGATTTTAGATTGGTAGAGTGCGATCTTTGCTTGAGCACCAGCTAGGCTGAATTGGCCGATGTCATTGGAGAGTCGCTGGCTGGCATGATTTTCGAGCACTAAGCGAATGCGCTCATTCAGTTCACCGTCACTGAACCACTGGACTTGTTCGCTGTAAGGTTGATTGAGTAGCGTGTGCTCGTTTGCTTCCGAGATAAATTGAATAGCACCTGCACAGTCTTCGCCCACATGCTCGATGAGTCGAAATACATTTCGTGAGGAGACCTGGAACTGTTTGCCCCATTGATCCATCACGGCTTGATTGTCGGGCAGCAGGCCCCATAGAAACGCTTCAATCGTTGCATGTGAATGCTTATTGCGTGTGAGTGGCATCGAGGCCGAGAGGGGGAAGGCTGCGCTGGAGGTTTGCCACTCCGGTGCGTAACGGAAGCTCAGTCGGTTCTTGTGGTAAGTGACTGTGCCGAGCTTTTGCTGATTCGCAACGACGCTGAGAGACTTCGCATTCATGATGGCTGGTTGCCTCGCTGTTTCGTTTGACTCAGAATATCGTCCAGGTTAATTCCGTCTTGAGTTGGTTGGTTAGGCTTGTTGATCGCCAGGGGCAGATTCAGCGTCTTTAGCGTGCGCAATACCAGCGCGAGTTCGACGCTTGGTTTGGCTTGCTCTAGGGTAATGATCCAGTCTCTGCTCACGCCGGAACGCTCTGCAAGTTCCGCCTGTGTCCAAGCACGGGCTTTTCGCTCCTGTTTAATCAGACTTGCGAGGTCTTTGACGCTAATGATGTTCATGCTCTGAGTGTAATGAATGTGGTAGGACGTCAATATTCCTCAAGTGTGGCCGTTCGTCAACATTTAAGTAGTGTGGGCGAACGCCATCATTACGTTGAGCCAAGTAGATTGAAACAGTTGGCTGTCTATAGGCTGCGTGCCGCCTGAGAATCAAGATGAGTCACTCGTTCAATGCCTGATGGTCGCGCGCACAGTGTTCTAATTGAGGGTTGTCGGCTTCGCCTCGGATTGTAACAGCATCCTCATCGCTAGCAGTGGGGACGCTTTCTCGTTTTAGAAAAATAGAAACCGGTTCGTAATACCATCCCCGTCGGCCGACTAGGATGACGAGAAAGTCTTCGATAGTGGTTTGATTACGCGCAACCAATGGGAGCAAATCGATTTGCCGGTCGCCAATGCGATGGAAGAAGGTGGGCATATGCGTGCGAGTTTCAATTCCAGCGGGGAACTGCGCGGCGGTAAGCGCGACATGTGGGGTGGCGGTATTCGCACGCCGATGATCGCGTGGTGGCCTAGCAAGATTCAGCCTGGGCAGGTCACGGATCATGTCTCTGCATTCTGGGATATATCGCCGACGGTGCGCGAACTGGCTGGAGCCAAAGCACAGGCAGATACCGACGGAATCTCGATGGTGCCCGTGCTATTGGGGCAGGGTGAGCAAGCGACACACGACACTCTCTACTGGGAGTTTTTCGAGAGGGGCGGCAAGCGCGCCATTCTTAAGGGCAAGTGGAAGTTGATTCTTTATAAGACCAATACCGACTTGGATCCGAGGCTTGAGTTGTTTGATCTGTCACGTGACATCGGCGAGACAAAGAATGTCGCCTCGCAACATCCGGAAGTGATTTCGGAACTGCGCAAGCTGATGGACTCCGCCCACTCCCCAGCGGAGCATAAACAATTCAAACTCGCTGCTGAGCGTTAGCAACCGAAGCTCTGACTCTGTTCAAGGCTTGAGTGATGGTGGAACGCCAAACTATGGGCGGCTGAAATTCTCTAAAATTTGTCGCAATTGTGTTTAAAGTTTACGCAATCACGTATATGTGTGGTGCCCGTCATTTGCTAGGATGCGCAGCCACTGTGATTACAAGAAACGAGATGAAGAAAATATACTGGCTGGTGCTCGTCGCGCTCATACTGTTGAGCTCTGGAGGCCTCATTGTTCCAAGCGCGAACGCGAGCGAATCCGATCTTCGGGTGATGTCATTCAATATTCGCAATGGAACAGCGAATGACGGTGCGAACCACTGGGATCTGCGAAAAGAGTTCCTGTATGACGTGATCCGTGATGAAGCCCCCGATGTCTTGGGCTTGCAGGAAGCGGTGCGTTTTCAGTTGGATGCGTTGAACCAGCAGTTACCGGAATATGCTGAAGTCGGAATCATCTCGGACAGCACGCGGCACACGGGGCAATTTTCAGCCATCCTCTATCGCAAGGATCGGTTCGAGGTTCAGGCGACCGGTGATTTCTGGCTTTCAGATACGCCCGAGGTTCCGTCGAAGAGCTGGGGCAACCACCATCTGCGCATCTGTACCTGGGTGCGGTTGCTCGATCAGGCGACCGCTCAGGCGTTCTATGTATATAACACGCACATGGATGACGGCTCGCAACCCTCACGTGAGAAGGCCGCTGAATTGATCATGCAGCACTTTCACAGGCAAACACACCAGGCCCCACTTATATTGATGGGGGATTTGAATGTCGCTGAAGACAATCCCGTCATCGCGTATTTGACTGGCAATGGAAAGTTGAATGGTGAGGCAACGCCGTTAACAATGGTGGACACTTTTCGTTTCATTCACCCATATGAGACAACTGTCGGTACTTTTAACGGATTTAAAGGGCATGCGAGTGGACCAAAGATCGACTACATCTTCGCCTCTGCGGAGTTTCATACACTCAATGCTGCGATTGTAAGAACCAGCAGGGAAGGGCGCACGCCTTCCGATCATTTTCCGGTGACTGCGCACCTTCGTTTTAAGGCGACAAATTAGCTTGCAATCGCGAAGCCTCCGAAGCCAAATGTCATCTTGAGTGTATGGATGGTTGACGGTTTTAGCTTCTGCGACCTGGAAGCCTGTAGCTTGTGCTGCGTCCTTTGCGGGGGTTCTGAATGAAAATGGCTCTGGCCTTTAATTCCTGAATGTCGCGTAGGGCTGTATCATTCGAGCATTTGGCCAGTTTGGCATATTTTGAAGTGGTCATGAAGATCAAATAGAAATCAGATAACAGAATGAAGAGCTTGGCGATATCATGCGGAACAGAACTGGCAGCGTTTTAATTGGAACTTCAATTTTGTTGCTGTGTGCTACCGCGCTGGCGTTCACCATAAGTACGCACTCCAAGGAAGTGCCGTGGTTCAAACTGCCAAAGGCGCGCAAGGCGCTGACTGTTGAAGCAGCTCAAGTCCGGGCTGAATTGGCCGGCTTGCCGGATTTTAACGAAACCAGACAGCTGGATACTTACGGTTTCCACGGCGATTATCTGCCAGTCATAGACGGAATGCCGGAATCACCGCGGTGGTCCGCAGAGGTGACTTGGTCCTCTATTGCGAAAGTCGAACAAGTGGTGTTGGTTCCGGCGATTGATCCCCGGCAGGGCACGCTACATGGCTACGGTTTCCCACGCCGTTTCCGCGTATCCAAGCAATTCAAGGACGGAACCTGCGAAACGGTGGCAGAGTGGATGGATGAGGATTGCCCCGATCCGACCCATGTTCCTTTGCGGATCGATATTCCCGCGCCTCAGTGTGCCTCAATCCGAATTGACGTGTATCGTGGTGCGGTCGAGGGCGGTCGGGAGTTTTTTGCTCTGGGCGAGGTTTTCTGTATAATAGAGAAGGATATTTGGAGGGCCCTAAAAATTGTAGCTGAGCCCTCGTTTGAATCGCGGCCTTATTGGAGCAAGGACTATCTGGCTGATCAAAAGACCGGTTTGGGAATGCCGCTTGGTTTAGCGCGCGGAAACCAGGAGGAGGAGGCCAATAACGCGTTTTCGGTAACCTTCGAGCAACCTCCAAAGGAAGATTGTCTGATCGAGCTTGATTTGGGGAGTGAGCAGTGGATGGGATGGCTCACGCTGTTTCCCGCAACGCCGCCGAGCGGGAGCATTGTTCCTGGCTATGGTTTCCCGGGAAAGATTGAGGTTTTCGGCGCTCAGGAAGTTGATGGAAGGACGTCATGGATACCGATTCATAAGGCAGAATGGACGGGTGGAAATCCCGGCGACAATCCTGTTCGCATTCCTCTATTTGCCTTTAAGGGACGCTGGCTGCGCTTGAAGGTCAGTGGTTTTGCGGAACGTAACGGTCACAAGATTTTGGCATTGAGCGAAGCAAGCATCAGCATGCGTGAACAGGCACATCCAGTGAAGGCAATCCGCCTTCATGGGTTTCCAGAGGAGGCCGAACGGCTTGCTGGCTTCCTGGCGGATGGGCTTGCCAGCGGTCGACCGGTATTGCAGATGATTGAATGGTTGAATTTGATTGAGCGACAGAGCCGGTTGAAGCATCGGCTTGATGAAATCGTAACGCTCGATGCCGAAATGGAGTTGCGTTGGGCAAAAGGAAAGGGGCGCGCGATTATTGCGTCGGCAACACTGGCTCTGCTGCTTTTGCTTATATGGGCAGTGCATCGCCAGCTCAGCCTGCAACGACTCAAGTTACGTATTGCACACGAGCGCAGCCAGACCGAGTTCGAACAGATGAAGTTGCGATTGTTCAGCCAGATATCTCATGAACTCCGAACCCCGCTGACTGTTATTCCTGTGCCCATTGAGCGGGCGATGAAGGAGGTCGGCGAAGGGAAGCTAAAGACGTATCTGGGAGTGGCGCTCAAGAATGTGTACGAGTTGCAGCAACTCGTTGAGCAAATCCTGGATTTGCGCCGAATTCAGGATGGGCAAATGAAGGTCAACCCCGTGGAGGTGGAGCTGGTGGTTCATATTAGCTCGATCATTGATTCCATGCGCCCGCTGGCCGAAGAGAAAGGAATCGAACTGTCATTTGAGCCCGTAGAAGAGAGTCTGTTGGCGCGCATAGATCCTCAGGCACTGAAGCGCATGCTCGGCAATTTGATCAGCAATGCGATCAAATTCACGCCATCCGCCGGGCGGGTAGTTGTTGGTTTCTCTACGGTCCGTCATGCGCTTATTTTTTTCGTAGAAGACACGGGGCCTGGCATTGCCGCCGAGGACCTTCCGCATATTTTCGACCAGCATTATCGCGGTCAATCGTCGTCCGCGCGACAGACGATTGGCTCCGGTCTCGGTCTGGCACTGGTTCACGAAGTGGCTGAGCTACTGGGTGGTCGGGTGGCGGTTGTCAGTCCGATTGCCGATGGGCAAGGCTCCAGATTTACAGTAGAAATACCCCTGCTAAAAGGTGACAAACAATAAGCGAACAAACAGCGGACATGGAAACGATTCTGGTCGTAGAAGATAACGAGGATCTACGGCTGGTGCTTCAGACTGAACTCGAAGATGACTATGAAGTGTTGCTGGCAAAAGATGGCCGTGAGGGCTTGGAGCTGGCGGTGCTGCATGTCCCCGATTTGGTGATTACGGATATCATGATGCCCGTCATGTTCGGGCTGGAGTTGTGCAAAGAGCTCAAGACCAACGAAGTGACCAACCATATTCCGGTCGTGATGCTGACCGCCCGCAGCAAAGAGGATGAGCAGATCGAAGGACTGGAGCACGGAGCGAACGATTACATCAGTAAGCCCTTTTCCGTTCCGATTTTGAAAATGCGCGTGCGCAACCTGCTGGAGTCCCGCCGCAACTACCGCAACCGGATTTTGCAGCAGGTCGATGCAACCGGTGGCATTGAGGCGGTCCCCTTTGAAGATCGCTTTATGGAACGTATTGTTAAGCAGGTGGGCGAGCAGATGTCCGATCCGGATTTCAGAGTGGAGTCGCTTTCGACGGCGATGAATATGGCCGAACGGACGCTTCAACGGAAGTTGAAAGCCATGACGAATCAAACGCCGCAGGAATTGATTCGATCCATGCGGCTGAACCGCGCCCGCGACCTACTTGAAAACAGCAACTTGTCGGTTTCCGAGGTCGCTTTTCAGGTGGGGTATCTGGAGCCGACCAATTTTAGTCGCAGTTTCAAGAAACAGTTCGGCTTCTCACCCTCCCAACTCCGCAGCGAATAGATTCTGGCATTTCTTTTGTCGCGAAATGATCAGCCTTTTGTCGCGTGGTGATTACCGCTATGTTTCATAAATAGGGTATAGTTATTCGTGAATGGGAGATCGGAACGTGATCGGGTTACTTCCGGAAACATCGAGAGAATAACAATACAGGGTTCTGACATTTGACAGAACCGAAACAACCCTAAGGAGACCTATATATGAAAAAAATAATTGCAGGATTAATCAGCATTGGCGCGATGGCGGGCAACTCGTTTGCCGCTAGTATATCCTGGGACGGAAGCTCAAATGGTAACTTTAATGAAGCTACAAACTGGAGTGGGGGGAGTGTGCCCGGGGCTGGTGATACAGCATTCATCCGTAATGAGGCCAACAATCCAGTCTTCCAAAACGCGCAAGATCGCACATTCGATCGTCTTAGCATGGGGCTTAACGGTTCTGCAGCTTCGCTCTGGCGACTGGATATTAATGGTGGATCAATTAATACCACTACCGGACCGAACAATATTGGCCAACACACGGCTGGCACGGTCGTATTAAATGTGCAGGGTGGCGCTTTTACGGCACAGGGTGAAATAGTCGCTGGTGGTGGGGGCACAGGAGATACTTTCATTAACCTGAGCTCTGGCAGCTTAAGTGTGGCTAGTGCTAATTTTGGATCGAATACGGGGAACGCCGCACTCAATATAATAGGCGATGCGGCTCTCTCTGCCACCGGTGGCGGTTTTACATTCGGTAGCAACGGCACATTGAGCTTCGAGTTCAACGCCACCGGAGTTAAGACGCTGAGTCTCGGTTCCTTGACCGCAGCTAGCGGAACGCTCGCGGTCGATCTTACTGGTTATACAGGCACTCACAACACCACGATTACCTTGGCAGATGTCACTGGTGGAGCTGGAATTAGCTCCGCGTTTGGAACTGTCAATGTGACAGAAGGTGCTTATGCGGGTAGTTTCGTGACTCAGGACTTAGGTAATGATGTGATCACCTTGACCATCATTCCCGAGTCCGGCTGCTACGCACTCATCGGCGGCTTGCTGGCATTGGGCTCGGTGATGCTACGCCGTCGCAGGGCATTATAAGCATTTAAACCAAAGCCTCGTATTTTTACGGGGCTTTTTTTGTCTTTGCGTGCGATATGTGCGAGGAAGCCGTTTTTGTCACTTCCTGAATACTGTCGCAGAATGATCAACCTTATGTCGTGTGATGATTACCGCAACCGTGCATGCCGGTGGTATATTGTGTTACCGAATGTTGAGAGGCGCGGAGCAGATACCCCACCAGCCGGCAAAAATTAAGGGAGATGGAGAAATATGGAAACAATTCTGGTCGTGGAAGACAACGAGGACCTGCGATTGGTTCTTCAGACTGAACTCGAAGATGACTATGAAGTGTTGTTGGCAAAAGATGGCCGTGAGGGCTTGGAGCTGGCGGTGCTGCATGTCCCCGATTTGGTGATTACGGATGTCGTGATGCCCGTCATGTTCGGGCTGGATCTGTGCAAAGAGCTCAAGACCAACGAAGTGACCAACCATATACCGGTCGTGATGCTGACCGCCCGCAGCAAAGAGGATGAGCAGATCGAAGGACTGGAGCACGGAGCGAACGATTACATCAGTAAGCCCTTTTCCGTTCCGATTTTGAAAATGCGCGTGCGCAACCTGCTGGAGTCCCGCCGCAACTACCGCAACCGGATTTTACAGCAGGTTGATGACACCGGTGGCATTGAGGCGGTCCCCTTTGAAGATCGCTTTATGGAACGTATTGTTAAGCAGGTGGGCGAGCATATGTCCGACCCGGATTTTAAGGTGGAGTCGCTTTCGACGGCGATGAATATGGCGGAACGGACGCTTCAACGGAACTTGAAAGCCATGACGAATCAAACGCCGCAGGAATTGATTCGATCCATGCGGCTGAACCGCGCCCGCGACCTACTTGAAAACAGCAACCTGCCGGTTTCCGAGGTCGCCTTTCAGGTTGGGTATCTGGAGCCGACCAATTTCAGTCGCAGTTTCAAGAACGAGTTCGGCATCTCGCCCTCCCAGCTCCGTAGCGAGTAGATTCCGGCGTTTCTTTTGTCGCAGAATGATCAAGCTTTTGTCGTGTGATGATTACCGCAACCGTGCATGCCTGTGGTATATTGTGTTACCGAATGCTCAGAGGCGCCGCAGATGTCCCACCAGCCGGCTGAACCCTCACCCCGGCGGCTAGCGCCGCCAAAAAGCAAATTCCTATCAGTAAAAATTCCCCCGAGTGATGAACTACCTACGTCTGTCTATTCTGCCCTTACTGGCTTTCGCTACGTCATTGTCCGCCAGCGTAACCCTGATTAACGATACCTTTGATGCGGCGGCATTAGCCGTTGGTTATACGACGCGATCCACTACGGATTGGACGAAGGGGTATACGAGTGCGTGGGAGCGCAATGGAGCTTTGGTGAATACCTCGACAGTCAATTCGACGGTCAGTGAAGGTGCAGTTGGGTATGTAATCGCTGTGCCTAAAGGGAGCCTCAGTTCCGAGAACAAGTTGACGATTAACTTCGACTATACTCGGGGATCCGAAAACGAAACGCTCTACATGCATGTCTGGGGCTTGGTCAATGTCAGTTCGAATGACACGACGAATATCATGAATACTGGCTCACAGAATGGAGCGACTTGGGAGACTTCTGGTGGCGCGTTTACGACCTATAATCTCGGTGCTGTAGACGGATACTTTGATAATGGAAAGTCTTCGGATGCCGCGATCGCGTTGACGGGTTCTGCAGGCGCGAAGAGTTTCTGTGGAGACTTGATCCTCTCGGACTTTACCACTGCCCCGAACACCGTAGCCGGTTATGACTACATCGCGATTGGCTTTACCCGCGATGGCACGGAGAATACCGGTGCTTCCGTTTCGATTGATAATCTCGTCATTACGGCAGAGGACTATGTGCCCGGACCGCGCCCGGCACAGCCAAATTTCCTGCTCATTCTGGTGGATGACCTCGGCTGGCAGGATGTGAAGTGCTATGATACGGTGGCACCATTTTCTGTCTTCGAAACGAACAATATCGATCAGCTGGCATCGGATGGTGTGCGTTTTACCAATGCCTATTCTCCGGCACCGAGTTGTGCGCCGAGTCGATCTGCGATTCTCTCGGGCAAGTATCCGGGGCGCACCGATGTGCTGCATGTGTCTGGTGGTCATGCACCACGGGCTTGGAGTGTGAATGAGCGCAGCGTTACGCCGCTTTTCCGTAGCAGCCTGAAGGATGAAGAAATTTCATTGGCAGAGGCATTGGCAGATGTTGGTTACTTTACCGGTGTTTTTGGAAAGTGGCACCTGTCGCCAGACGGGCATCACTACAGTTTTCCATACCCAACCGACCAGGGCTTTGATGTGGCCTATAATGGTCGTGGTGTGCAGAGCGCAATGGACCGCCTGGTTGACTTCGCGACTTCGGATCCATCTGACACCTATCAGTTGGACGCCAATGGCATGGCAAAAGATGAGGTTACCGAGTCGGCTCTCGATTTCATGGTTGATGCCGTGAATAGCTGCGAGCCGTTCTTCTGTTATTATTCGACATGGTTAGTGCATGGCCCGTGGCAAGTGCGCACCGAGAGCTTACTTCAGAAGTATGCAGCTTTGATGGGCTACACTTATCCATTGGATGGCTCTGAGGTTTTTGCCGAGGGACAGAACAATCCCTATCTCGCGGCAATGGTCGAAAGTCTCGATTACTACATGAGCCGTCTGGTTGATTATCTCGAAAATACGGATGATCCACGCTGGCCCGGGCATAAGCTGATAGAAAATACCTACATTGTTTTCACTTCCGACAATGGCGGTATGGAGCATGGAGACGTGCAAGGCTTTGTGACGGATAACTTCCCACTTGATCATGGTAAGATCTCGATCAAGGAGGGGGGCACCCGTGTTCCGTTCATCGTTAGCGGACCAAGAATCTCAACCAATACTGTTAGTGATGTGGTGATCAACGGTATCGATATCTATCCGACCTTTCTTGGCTTGGCGGGCGAAGCAATACCTGATCGCCTCGATGGCTGCGACCTAAGCAACCTCTTGTTGAATGACCCAGTGGATGAGACGCGTGTTGTGCACCATCAGACCAGTCAAGTGCGTGATACGATGTTCTGGCATTTCCCCTTTGGATGGCGAGTTGCAACGACTGTCCTCAAGGACGGTTGGAAACTCTACAAAAACTACGACTACCTCTGGAACGACAAGACAACTCAGCAATACTCACTCTACCAACTCTACGATAGCTTTGGAGCTGCGGTCGATGAGGGGGAGATGACGGATCTGATCGCCAGCCAGCCTGTGATTGCGGCGGATCTAGCAGCAGAGATTGAAGCTTGGATCAGTGAGGTGGACGCTCGTTCTGCCTACTACAACCCCTTGCGCAAGGATACCCCTTTCAGTGATCAGAGCCCCAAGATTCTCGCATCGGGTAATGACGACTACATGGCATGGTTGATGTGGAATACGAACAAGGCGGAGGTGAAGCACATTGATTTGCTTTATACGAAGAATGCAACAGGCACGAGCATTGAGGAGTGGTTTAGGATTCCAGTGCCCTTTGAGCATGCAGATGGTTGGGCCGAAGTTCAGATCCCGGAGGGTGCGGAAGCCTTCATGTTCAATTTGATCGATGAGAACAATTTCTTCGTGAGCTCCAACGATCTAACTGGTAAGAGCGGCCGTGGATCCGAACATGGCGCCTTGAGAACTTGGCTGCCAGAGAATGAGGCCACCATCTCCGACATTGGAGCGGTTTATCCGACCAATGATGTTCTCTTGGGCAACTCGGTCGGCGAGGCGCTTCACTCCTCTATACGTGATGACTACGCTAACCATCAAGTGCTTGGTCAGACTTTTGCCGTTACAGAACCAGTTCGAATCTCAGCGCTAACACTACAATCAGATAACAACTTTGCGGTCGGCGGCACTGATGCTGCAGAGCTGTATCTCTGGATCGGAGAGTATAGTGGTGCTGCACCGACGACGAATGCTTTCCGCACGCGTGTGTTTGATAAGGTGAATATGCGCAACCTTAGCACTACTGCGGGTAATTACTATACCATCGATTTCACAGACGCGGTGCTCACTCCGGGGACCTACGCTTTTCAGTTCAGATGGAAAGAACAAGCCAGTGGTAATGTGTCTTACTGGACGCGAGCGAATGGTGCAGGCGCTTATGCGGGGGGAGATCGTATCCATATTCAAACTACAGCAGGATCGGTGCTCGATCTGCCGTTTTCAGCGACACCTGACACCGATTGGGACCTCGTCTTTGCCTTGCACGGGACGGTGGATTACTTCGGAGAGTGGACTGTTGAGCAGGGGATCGACCGTGCGCCGGATGTGGATCCTTATGCAAACAGTTACTCCAGTGGTAGTGTTCAGAAGAACAGTGTATTTTTTATCAAAGCTAGCTCAAGCGCATGGCGTGTTGAAGACGGTGTGTTGATTAATGATAGCAATGAGAATAACTATATCGGTGAGGGTGCCTTTGCAAAGGTCATCGATTTGACCGGTCTTGAAGAAAGCGACCGTGCACAGCTCACGCTTAGTTTTGATTATTCGACGGCGGAAACGGACGAGACTCTATTTGTTCACCTCTGGGGGTATAAGCAGATTAACCCCGGATCGAATCCCAACTTGATCAACACGGGTGCCTCTGGCGGTAATGCATGGTTGCCGGGTTCTGCCGATATGGATCCTTATAACTTATCCAATCCGGAGGGTGTCTTCAACGGAACTGCAGGTCAGGCGTCCGACTGTGCTGCCATTCTTGCGGGCACAACGGGTCCGCAGAGTTACAGTGATACCTTCGACGTATCCGCGAATACGACTGCACCGAATGCAATTTCTGATTACGACTACATTGTGTTGGCCTTTGGCCGTAATGTTGGTGGTGCAGCGCCTGCATCGACGATCAGTAATATTCAGTTATCTGTCGTTGGCGGAGCGACCTTGCTGCCGGAAGCGAGCTCTGTGACTGAAGATGGCGAGCAAGACGACCCCGATGGCGATAAGCTGGCAAATATCCTCGAGTATGGGCTCGGTGGTGACCCGAATGCCCGTGATGCTGTGGGCTTACTGCCGACGGTCGATAGCCCGTCTGGAACGATCGAATACTCTTTCCGTCGTCGTCGAGATGCTGGAGCGCGCGGCCTCAGCTATCAGGTGAAGACGACGGGGGATCTGGTTTCTCCAAGCTGGGCACCAGCGAATATCATTACCACGAACACCAGTATTATCGATTCTGACTTCGAAATGGTAACACATGGTTTGAACACTACGGGTAAAACACAGGAGTTCATCCATCTTGAAATCGAGTAATTTTTACGGGGCTTTTTTGTCTTTGCGTGCGATATGTTCGACGAGGCCGTTTTCGTCACTTCCTGAATTCTGTCGCGAAATGATCAACCTTTTGTCGTGTGAAGATTACCGCAACAGTGCGTGCAGGTGGTATGGTCTTTTACTATATGAGCAGAGGCGCGGGGCAGATGCCCCATCAGCCGGTAAAAATAAGAGGAACTGGTGAAAAATGTCCAAGATACGAATCAACACGATACACATTTTGTTAACGGCCCTGATGTTGGGCGCAACGGCGGCTTTCGCTCAGGAGGTCATTGACGATATCAACTTCGGCTGGCGCTTCGCGAAAGGCGATCAGCGCGCGGCGATTGCGCCAGAGTTTGACGATTCCGGCTGGGAACCCATCAATCTGCCCCACGACTGGGCGATCAGCGGGCCATTTGGTGCGCTCACTGATAAAGGGTCACAGGGAAAACTGCCCTGGAAAGGCGAAGGATGGTACCGCAAGCGTTTTGTGCTGCCTAAAGCAGCCGCAGGCAAACGGGTTCAGCTTATTTTCGATGGAGTGATGTCCGCGCCGACGGTCTATCTGAATGGTAAGAAAGTCGGCTCGTGGATCTATGGGTATAACTCGTTTCATATCGACGCGACTGATGCCGCCCGGTTCAGCGGCGAAAATGTGCTGACCGTTCATGCGGATACGCGCGAGCATTATTCGCGCTGGTATCCGGGCGCGGGGATCTACCGCAAAGTGACGGTTAGGCTGGTCGATTCGGTCAACATTCCGGTTTGGGGCGTTTTTGTGACGACACCCGAAATCAGTGATGAAAAAGCGACCGTAAAACTGGCAGTCGAAGCGGCCAACCAGTCGGCAAAAACTCGGCAGGTCACGATTGAAAACTCGTTGATCGATCCGGTTGGCAAAAAGGTTGGAACAGTGCGCAAGAACATCACGCTTCTGGCTGGCGAAATGCTAACGACATCGTTCGACCTGCTGGTCAAAAAACCAAGACGCTGGGACATTAACACGCCGCAGCTCTACACGGCGGTGACTCGTCTGTTAGTGGATGGTAAAGAGACGTATCGCAAGGAGACTCCGTTCGGTATCCGCACATTTAAATGGACCGCGGATAAAGGGTTCTTCCTGAACGGCCGGCGCGTCCAGATTCAGGGGGTGAATCTGCACCACGATCACGGCCCGCTTGGTGCCGCATTTTATCCGCGGGCGATGGAGCGTCAGATTGAAATCATGCAGGAGATGGGGGTTAACTCGATCCGCACCAGCCACAATGCGCCCGCGCCGGAATTGCTGGAACTCTGCGACCGCATGGGGATTTTGGTGTTCAATGAGCTGTTCGACAAATCCGGAGCGACAGCTGGTGTGCGTTGTTCAACGGCCGAGTATGTTAATAAATACGCGGAGCGCGAAGTTTGCAATTTTGTTCGCCGCGATCGGAACCATCCCTGTGTTTACACATGGTCGATCGCCAACGAACACGGCGATATCATGCGCAATAGCGACGGGCAGGCACCACAGCATGTCACCAAACTGGTCAGCTACTTAAAAAAATATGATCCTACCCGCCCGATTACGATGGGGGTTTGCGTGCCTGACTCGGCAGACAAGGCGAAGCACATCATGGATGCGCTCGATACGATCAGCTGGAACTATCAGGAGAAGTTTCTCTACTCGCTCGAAAACTATCCGAATAAAGGCACCTGTATCAGCGAGTCAGCATCTGCGTTTGGAACGCGTGGTGCCTACAAGCTGCGCCTTCCGAAAACCAAGACCGATTACACGAAAGATGGTGAGTGTAATGCCTACGTGCTGACCGCCGCAGGCTGGTCGGATATTCCCGAAAAAGAGATCGAGCGCACACGCAAATATCCGTTTGTTTCGGGAGAGTATATCTGGACCGGTTTTGATTATCTGGGCGAACCGACTCCGTACGCCATGCATCGCAACCCACACCCGAAAAAGTGGGAGGGACGCAGCAGCTATTTCGGAGTGGTGGATCTCGTGGGATTGCCGAAAGACACCTTTTATCTCTATCGGAGCAACTGGCGTCCGGAGGTCGATACCGTCCATCTGGCTCCGCACTGGAACTGGGCCGGCCATGAGGGCGAAAATATTCCGGTGATGCTCTACACGAACGGCGATGAAGCGGAGCTGTTCCTGAACGGAAAGAGTATGGGGCGTCGCAGTAAAGGCGCAGAAAAGACGCTTAGTAATCTGGCTTTTGAGAAAACGGCGCGCGCAAGCAGTGAGGAGATCAAGCAGGACACAAACGGAAACGTAGAGTCTGAAAACTATGCGAGCAAAGCAGTGGACGGCAACCTGGACACTCGTTGGTGCGCAAGTGGCGTGGCACTGCCGCAGAATTGGCAGGTTGATCTTGGATCACAGCAGACCTTTAAATGCGTTAATATTGTCTGGGAGAAAACGGCGGACCATTACACCTTCCACTTGCAGGTTTCCGGCGATGCCATACAGTGGAACACGGTGGCTTTTACGACGAAGAACTCTGGCCGCGAAAGCGTACTGAGTTTCCCTGAAACGAGCGCACGTTATGTGCGGATTCATATTACGGGCGTTAAGAATCAAAACTGGGCCAGCATCTGCGAGGTGCGCATTCTGCCGGAACCGAAGCAGATCATTGCAGACAACGGTCAGCTTACCAATCCGTACTACGACGTGTTGAAGAAATATCGCCTCACTTGGTTTGATGTGCCTTACGCAGCGGGCGAACTGAAAGCAGTCGCCTATAAAAACGGCAAGCGTATTGGAGAAACTCGCATCGAAACCGCTGGAAATCCGGCTGAGTTGCGCCTGACTCCAGACCGGAAAACTATCAAGGCTGACGGCATGGATCTCTGCTATGTAACCATTGAAATGACCGATGAAAAAGGCCGGGTCTGCCCGCGTGCAATGGATGAACTGACCTTTGTGGTAGAAGGTCCCGCCACGCTGGTCGGTGTCGGCAATGGCAATCAGATGGGACACGATAGTTTCACGGATGCAACACATCCGCTTTTTTATGGAAAGGCCGTCGCCATTCTGCGCAGTAGAAACGGTGAAAAAGGCACCGTGAAACTAAAGGTCAACACCAAGGGCGGTGTGTCCGCGGAACTCGGTCTGGTGTTTGAAGAGGAGTAATGAGTCATGCGACCGGCGGCCAAAGAACCTGTGTTTTCCCTGTGTCGGGGCAGAAGGATGCCTATATTGCCATGTTCGATCTCTGGCGTCCAGAAGACGCGATTGACGGGTGTTATGTATGGCTCCCTGTCGCGTTAAAGACGGGGACCTTCAAATCGAATGGCGCGACGATTGGTATCTTTCACTTTTAAACGTAACAACCGCCCCATGAACAACGAATCAAAACAATTAAACATCCATAAACCGCACTTGCCCTTTCTGGTCTTCATCTGCGTGGCCTCCGCGCTCGGTGGTCTTTTGTGGGGATTTGACGCCATTGTTATCTCCGGAACGATCAGTCCGGTGAAGCTGCAGTTTGCTCTGTCGCCGGCGATGGAGGGCTTCTTTGTGAGCTCAGGTTTGTTGGGTGCGGTGTTTGGTTCCGGCCTGTCCGGTTGGTTGAGCGACCGCTTCGGTCGCAGTCGCAATTTATTGCTCGCAGCGGTGTTGATGCTGCTATCCGCGATCGGTAGCGCATGGGCCATGAATATTGAGTTATTGGTGTTTGCCCGTTGGCTCGGTGGCCTCGGTGTGGGGATTTCGGCCATGGTCTGCCCACTGTATATTTCCGAGATTTCACCAACTCACCTGCGTGGTCGATTAGTCACGATGTTTCAATTCGCGATCACATTGGGCATCATGATTGCGCTGTTTAATAACTACTTTCTGCACCAGTGGGCGGCCTCGGTGGCCGAACGCGCTGCGGAGGGTAGCTTCATGCAATGGTTTGTGGCCGAGGAGACTTGGCGTGCGATGTTCGCCTCCGAGCTGCTTCCCGGAGTGCTGTTCCTCGTGATGGCCGCTTTCTTGCCGGAGAGTCCGCGCTGGTTGGTGAAATCCGGTCGTGTCGAGCAAGCCGGCAAGGTGCTCCAACGGATTTTTCGTAATGGTGCGGAGCAGGAACTCGAAACCATCAAGCAAACGGTGGCCAAGGAGAGCGCCACCAAGAAGCGCTTCGTAGACGTGTTGCAAAAGAAATACCGCAAGCCCTTGCTCATCGCGATGCTGTTGGCTGCCTTTGCTCAATTCAGCGGAATCAACGTAGTGTTCTATTACGGCACTTCCTTGTTGGAGAGCGCCGGACTTAGAGCGGATGGTGCTTTGAGCGGTATGGCCGTGATCGGATTTTGTAATATGATTTTCACTACAATTTCGATGGCCTATGTGGATAAAATCGGCCGCCGCAAATTACTACAGTTCGGCACCATCGGTGCCATCGCTTGTTTAGCTGGGATCGGTGCGAGTTTTAATAGCGGTGCCAATACCATGCTGATCGTATTGATGTGTGCCTTTGTCGCCTTCTTCGCGTTCTCGCTAGGTCCGATCAAATTCATCTTCGCGTCGGAAATCTTTCCGACCAATATTCGTTCGCATGCCATGTCGATTGTTATTCTGACGATGTGGGGAACCGACACAATTGTTGGTCAATTCACCCCGAGCCTACGCGAGGCGGTAGGGCCTTCGATCACCTTCTTTATTTTCGCGGTGATTCTGGTGCCACAGATCCTGACGGTCTGGAAGTGGATGCCAGAAACGGCTGGACGTTCTTTAGAAGAAATCGAGGCAGATCTTTACCAGAGTGAATAGCGAGTGATGTCTTGGTTACTGATTATACGCTGTAGACAGCTTACGGACTCCTCATTGTCTCACAATTGCGTTAGTGGACAAAAGCTACGAGAAACTTTATAATATTTTTAATCTATGAAACACGAAAACGTTCTTCCTCGTCGTCGCTTTCTTAAGCAATCCGCTACTGCAGCTGGATTGCTTTTCGGAGCACCGTCTATCATTAAGGCCGAAACGCTCGGCAATGCCAACAAGGCGGGCGCGAATTCAAGGATCGGCATTGGCTTTATCGGTACAGGCCGTATTGCTCACGGACACTTAGTATCCTTCCCAGGAATGCAGAGTGTTCAAGCTGTCGCGGCTTGTGATGTCCGTGCCTCCAATCTTAACAACGCGGCCGGATTTCTTGCTCAAAAAGGAGCGACCTCGGTCGCGGCCACACCTTACTACGAGGAGCTGATTCAGAATCCAGAGGTGGATGTCGTTTGTATTGCGACTCCGGATCATTGGCATGCAGCAATCGCGATTGAAGCGATGAAGGCCGGCAAGGATGTCTATGTTGAGAAGCCTATGACCCTGACGATCGAAGAGGGGAAGGCAGTGTTGGCAGCCGAACAAAAATACGGCCGTATTCTTCAGGTCGGTTCGCAACAACGCTCTTCCGCTCATTTTATGATCGCAGCCAATCTGGTGCGGAATGGCTTGATCGGCGAGGTGAAGGAAGTCTACTGCCGACTGGGCAAGTTCCCACTGCCACCGGAAAACCAGCCGATCCTCCCTGTCCCGGAAGGCTTCGACTATGATCGTTGGCTCGGCCCCACACCTTTTTACGAATACACCGAGCACCGTGTCCAACAAAATTATAGTGGCGGCTGGCGTTGCTACTGGGACTACGGGAATCGCATGTTTGGTGACTGGGGTGCACACAATTTTGATATTGTTCAATGGGCACTTGGGCGTGACGACACCGGGCCGGTTGAGTTTATTCCGATGGGCTACAACGGCGCGGAGCACCATCACTACCGGTATGCAGACGGCATTACGGTCTGGCGCGACAAGAAGCCGGATCATGGCCACATGATTCGCTTTATTGGCACCGAGGGGGAAGTGCATGTGGGGCGCGGACAGCTCGCCACCTTGCCGGTTGATTTGCGCAAGCACCGCTTCGGTCCGAATGCGATCCAAGTTTACAAGTCAACGAATCACCGCGGAAACTTTATCGACTGTGTGCAGTCAAGGAAACCCACGATCTGCCCAGCGTCGGTCGGGCATCGCACCGGCACGATTTGTCAACTCGCTGGCATCGCCGAGCGTCTTGGTCGCGCGATTGAGTGGGACCCCGCAGCCGAGCAGATTCTGGGTGACGCAGAAGCGCAGGCCATGCAAGATCGGCCACGCCGTGAGGGCTACGAACTGCCAACGGTATAGAGGCCGCACGAGCTACTGCTCAGATCTCAATCCGGATGAGTCTCTCAATTGTGACTTGATAACTGAATTAGCCAAGAGATCGGAACGCAGGAAAAAGGGCAAATGGGCCAGTACCGTCAAAGCAACACTCGACGAACTCGCTTCAAAGCTAAACCAATACAATATGCCGCCTAATTTATGCGCGGGTTAATAAGAATGAAATTAAAACTGATATCTCTCCTATGCGTCGCGCTTGCTCAAGTGGCAGCGGCCGCTGTCGACTACACCGACCGCGTGAATGTCTTTCTTGGGACGAACTCCGCCGCCCAGTGCTCTCCCGTGGCAATCCGGCCTTTCGGGATGATTTCGCCGGGGCCACTGAATTCACCTCACTCTCCCTCAGGTTATCAGAGTCGAATCAAAGATCTGATCGGGTTTAATCACACTCATTTACAAGGGACCGGGTGCGGTTCGTATGGCTTGGTCGTGATGCTGCCGACGACGGGGAATCAAGAACTCGGAACCACTGTCGAAGTTCCGGAAAGTCGCCAGTCGGGCGAGCCCGGCTACTATAAAGCAGTGATTGATTCGATGGACATCACCGCTGAGATGACTTGCACCAAGCGGGCGGCCATCCACCGCTACACCTTCCCGCAATCCGACTCCGCTCGTGTGTTGATTGACTTAAGCAAAGGTGTTAATTGGGCACGGCATAAGCGGGGTTCGATGGACGGTGCGATGCGTCAGGAGAGTCTCACTACTTTATCTGGGGTCGCGCATACGACCGCGTGGCGTGAACATTCAACTTATTTTTGCATGGAATTCAGTAAGCCGGTGACCTTTACCGATAAAGGGGAGCAGGGTGGTTACGCATCTTTCACCACCAGTGAGGGAGAAGCGCTCTTGGTTAAGGTGGGTATTTCCTATGTCAGCGAGGCCAACGCTAAATTGAACTTGCAGACCGAATTAGACCACTGGGACTTTGATGCGGTGCGTGCCGAGGCATCTGCCGAGTGGAACCTGCAGCTGGCTAAGATCGACGCTCAAGGCGGCACGCCCGATCAGCAGATCAACTTCTATACTGCGTTGTATCATCTTATGTTTCACCCGCAGACCTTCAACGATGTGAATGGGGAGTATCTCGGTATGGATGGCAAGGTGCACCGCACGGACGGTCATACGCATTACAGTGTGCTTTCGCTTTGGGACACCTTTCGCGCCGCACATCCGCTTTACACGCTGATCAATCCGGATGTGCAGTTGGATGTGATCAAAACCATGCTTGATGATTACCGTGATAGTGGCTGGGGGCCGAAGTGGAAGCTTGCGAACAAGGATACACAGATCATGCCCGGCACCTGGTGCGACGTGGTGATTCCGGATAGTTACATTAAGGGCATCCGCGGGTTTGATATCGAGGAGGCCTACGAACTCGTGAAGAAGAACGCCACAGTTCCGGGACGCCGAAGAGGCTTCGAAGATTATGTCGAGTTGGGCTACGTGGCACATCCCGAATATATCAATGTCACGCGCACTTTGGAGCATGCTTACTGCGATTTTAATATTGCTCGTTTCGCAGATGCATTAGGTAAGTCCGAAGATGCGGACCTGTTTTATCGCGCTTCGGAGAATTATAAAAAGCTATGGGATTCCGAAACGAGATTTTTCCGGGGACGTGACCGATCGGGACAATGGTCGTATGCTGAAAGTTTCGACCCACTCACCTATACGGGGAAGGGGAATAATGACTACTGCGAGGGCAACGCATGGCAGTGGACGTGGCACGTCATGCAGGACACTCAGAGCCTGATTAACCTCATGGGGGGCGATGCTGCTTTCGAGGCACGTCTTGATGAGTTTCTATCGACGCAAGGTGGTGATAGCGGCGGGCACAATGACAGCAGCAAGGAGTTCGGGCAATACTGGCATGGCAATGAGCCGGATCAGCATGCGCTCTATGCCTACAACTATGCCGGTGCTCCTGCCAAGACTGCCAAGTGGGTGCGTAAAGTTATGGAAAAGGAATATCGTAACGACACCTGGGGCATCAACGGCAACGAAGACGCCGGTCAAATGTCTGCCTGGTATCTCTTCAGTGCGATGGGCTTCTATCCGTATATGCACTCGGTGCCGGAATACACCATTGGCAGCCCGCTCTTTGATGAGGTGACTCTGAATTTACCGAATGGCAAGACCTGTGTGATCACGGCCAATAATAACTCGGCGGAAAATATGTATGTCCAAAGCATGACGATCAACGGTCAGGCATGGGACAAAAATTTCCTACCGCACGACGCGCTAATCGATGGCGGCTCGATAGAGTTTGTCATGGGACCGAAGCCCTCGACTTGGGGGACCGCGGTTAATGCGCGGCCTTTCTCAATGACGTCTCGTTCCGAGTAATGCTTCTTCGTTCAATCCTGCCAGCGGCCTTCTTTGGTCGATAGTTCGTCGGGGATCTTGCTGAGGTATTCCAGGTTTTCGTCGCGATAGCGACTGGGGCTGATGCCGGTGACTTTGCGGAATTGTTTGTTGAAGTATTGCGGGTCGGGGATGCCCACCGAGGAGCCGACTTCATAGATGCTGAGCGTCGTCGTGGCTAACAAGGATTTGGCTTTATTGATGCGCTGGTGGAGTAAATATTGGCTTAGTGATGTCTTGTATGTCTGTTTGAATTTCCTGCTTAATGTGCCGGGTGCGAGGTTTGCGCGTGCGGCTAACACCGGGATGCTGAGTGGCTGGCTGAGGTGTTCATCGATCCATTCCAGTAGTGTATCCCATGAGAAATTGTTGCGGCTACGTTTACTGCTGGGGTGATTGATACTTAAGCTGTGGAGCGCGAGAAGTAAGGCCTTTAAGCGGTAGCGTGCCTCTAGTTGCATTGGGTCTTGATCGTCGCTTTGGATCTGATTGTTCACTAGGCGGCTGATGAGCTGCAGCTGTTCGCGATAAAATACGCTATTGGCTCCGAGTTGTAGGTGGCTAGGCAAATCCATCATGGGGCCGCCTTCGGGCTCGCTTTCTTCATAATGGATGCACCAGTGCTTCCCCGGTGTCTTTGTTTCGAAACTATAAACGCTGCCGCTCCGGATGCAGGTAATGTCGCCGGGGCTGAAACTGTATTCTCTGGAGCCGATTCTGACGCAGCCATAGTAGTCATATAAATGGATGACATTGGTGGGATTTCGGTAGGTGAATTCAAAGACTGGATTTTGCAGTTTAAAGATGCCTGATCGGTTGATTATAGGGATCCCCTGACTGTAAGTCTGCACATTCATTTTTATAAAATACCAGAACCTTATAAATATACCAGCGAAATTATACCACAAAAGTAAGAATTGAATAGCTGCGGATTCGCACCAAATCCATCAATGTCTGAACTGTTACTCCTCAAGCTCAAACGATTCAAAAAGCGACTGATGATTAAATCTACTTTCAAATACTCGAAGCGATCTCTCGCTGTCTGCTACTTACTCGCCTCTATGTGTGTGCAACCAGCGAACGCCTCATCTCAGGGGTCTTTGGAAGCTACTGCAATCGAGCCCACCGATTATGTCGATATGGTCGATCCGTATATTATGTCGGCGCGCGGGCGCTGGTTTTTCTTTGGCACAGGAAAGCGCCCCTTTGGGATGGTCAATGTGTTTCCAGATACCAGCAACGAGGGGCAAGGCGGCG
>Ga0209630_10001445_pt1 | contig 25243 bp, 17 predicted proteins | sample COG_01_FD_184745 | JGI IMG/M metagenome (GOLD analysis project Ga0209630, IMG submission 184745) | Pelagic Microbial community sample from North Sea - COGITO 998_met_01 (SPAdes) (version 2) | ecosystem: Environmental > Aquatic > Marine > Neritic zone/Coastal water | place: Helgoland, sampling... | reverse complement strand
AATTGCACCACAAGAAACAATTGCACCACAAGAAACAATTGCACCACAAGAAACAATTGCACCACAAGAAACAATTGCACCACAAGAAACAATTGCACCACAAGAAACAATTGCACCACAAGAAACAATTGCACCACAAGAAACAATTGCACCACAAGAAACAATTGCACCACAAGAAACAATTGCACCACAAGAAACAATTGCACCACAAGAAACATCGATACCAAAAACATCTGACCCATCTTCAGAATTACCTGTTGAATCATTAAAAGATAGTGCACTGGATGCATTAGGAAATATTGCTAGTAAGACAATAGAAAATATAGATAAAAAGAAATTAATAGATGGAACAATGGGTGCATTAGGAGATGTTATTGGTGATGATAAAGTAAATAATGCTTTAAAAGATATGGCAAATAATATAAATAAAGGAAAAATAAATAAAAAAAAAATGAAGGGTGGTAATTCTAATAATTTAGAAGATTTTATAAGAAAAATGACAGAACTTAGTGATAAATCAGATACAAGTCCCGAAAATATAAATATGGCAATAACAAAATTACAATTAATGTATTTTCTTCAAAATGATAATTATTTAGAATTAATTAGTGCATATTCAGCATTATCTGATTCATATTACAAATTAATAAATCTTGAAAAAATTAACAAATTACCATTAACAAAAAAACCAGCATTACTATCATTAATAGATAAGTTATTTATTAATAATTTAGTAACTGAAGATAGTTCTTATGGTGATTATGATGAAAAAATGGATGAAAATAGTATTACTGATTTTTTTGGTTCCTATATGGATGATAGTAATCAAACAACAAAAAATACTAAAAAAGTTCAAAAAGTTGCTCCTAAAAAACCACAATTTAAATTATATGGTATTGGTGATAAAACAATTGAAGATGAAGATTCGGTAGTATTTAGTACAACTACTGGAAATAAAATGTAATAAATTAATATTAATTTATTATATATAATTATATGATTCCTTTATTATTTAGTAAATTTATAAATTATTTAGGTAATAATAAAAAAAATACATATAAGTTTGGTGAAGAAGATATAAACAGTGTATTAGATAATGTATTAGAAAAATATAATGTTGACATAAATGATTTAAATTTAAAATTAGATAATAGTAATAAAATATTTAATAATGATGAATTTAATGATAACAAAAGACCATTAAAAAATTTTTTTACAGATTTTGTAAATAATCATATATTAGATGAACACAATTTATATAATTTGCTTTATATAATTAATAAACTGTATAATGATACAATAAAAAAATATATAAAAAAAAATAATTTAAAAGATGATGATATATTATTTATTTTTAAAGGTGGTAATATTTTTAAACTTGTAGCTGAAAAATTTTGGAGTGAATTACCTAATCAAGCAATGTATAAATTAATAGATGAATATAAAAAATATTTTAAAAGGTCTGATTTGGATTTTGGTATATATATTAATCCTAAATTGAATAAAAGTATAATTATAACAAAAGAAATAACTATTATTAGTTATAAAATTCAGTTAATTATAAATGAGATTATATTTAATAATAAAAATATATTTTTAAAATGGTTTAAATATAATAATTCTTACCAAAATTCAATAATTGAATATGAATTAAATAATTTAAATAAACTAGATATATTATCTGATAATTTGTCAACATATTATAATAATAAATTTACAAATATTCACTTTATTACTAATTCAAGAAATTATATAAATCAACATGATGCACTTATAGAATACTCTATTTATAAAAATGATATAAAACAAGTAGACCATGATAATGCAGATATAGAAGAATTTTATAATAAATCAACCGTGAATAATATAATTTCAAATCCATTAAATAAAAAGAGTTTTATGTATACTAGTATAAATAAAGCATTAAATATTGATACAAAAGAGGATGATACTACTAATACAGAGTCTTTAAAATTTAATTTAACACGCACAAAAATTAATTTTAATTTAGTTATGCAAAATAATAATAATTCTACAAAAAAAAACTTATCTATTGGGGGGGAATTAATAGATGTAAGCATAGGTTATGACACAACCGTTTGGAAATTTTATAAAAAAAAAACGTCATTTATTCATAATATTTTGTTAAAAAAAAATAATGAATCATTTAATATAAATATATATTCTTATGAGTATTTATATCTAGATCTAGATTTTATTTTATTTAAAATTATATACTTGCCATGGATTGATATAAAATATAAGAAAAGACTATATAGAGTATTTTATATTACATTTATTGATTTATTTACTACAATTAAAAATAATAATTTAAATAATAGGTTAAATAATAAACATATAAAAATTTTTATACAATATTATAAACTTATATACAATATAATTAATAAATTTAAAAATAATCAATATACAAAAAATAATATAGATAAAATATCTAAACTATTATCTAAAAGTAAATTTGATGAATTAATAAGTAATTTTAAATGTAAGAAAAACTGTTTATTATTTGATTTATTATTTAAAATTAATATTATTATTGAAAAGGTTCTATATCCTAAAGAATTTATTAATACTAAAATACACAATAATAAAGATATAAATAGTGATATAAACAATAATAGAATATTAGATAATAATGAATTAATTAATTTACTTGAATTTATACATATAGTTAAAAATAATTTAAATAATTTACTAATTGTAAATACATATTTAATAAATTACTGTGAAAAAAATATAATATTTGATTATAAAGACATTGATAGTTCATTATTACTATAAATTTAATTATTTTACTTAGTTTAATTATTTTACTTAGTTTAATTATTTTACTTAGTTTAATTATTTTACTTAGTTTAATTTAATACCTTGTTCAGGTACATCAGTAGCGTTAATAGGATTTTCATTAGAGTTATTACCACTAATATCAACTGATACCATACCTTCTTCATCCGGTATTCTTATAAGTCTTTCAGCAAGTTCATCGACAATAGATTCATTTTGTGGACCTTCTATATGTTCTATTATTTGTTGTATATTATTCTCATATCTTATAACACTTTCATTAAAATGTATTAATCGTCTTTCTTTTAGTTCTATTTCTTCTTTTAAATGTTGAATTGCATTTTCAGATAACTGTAAATTACTTTCATAAAATTTTTTTCTAATAAGTAGTTCATAATCAAGTTTTTGGGTTAATTCATTTTTTTTTTCATTATATTCTTTTTTTATATTTTCTATATTTTCTGTATTTAAAGTATTATCTAGATCTTTTTTATATTTTTGCTCAAGAATATCCAAATCATCATGTTGTATTTTATAGATTTCAGGTGAATCTTTTAGTAAATCTTTCATTAACTTTTTATTATATTCTAATAACTCTGCTTTATCTTCTAATTCGTTTATAGTTTCAATTATTTTAATTTTCGTTTCTTTAAGTTGAGTTTCATAAAATTCTAAAGCATCTGTTCTTATATTAGTTACATTTGATGAAATTCCAAAAAAATCATATATTTTATATTTATACTCTTCATATATACTAGAACCTCCTTTTTGAGAATTATGTTTTTTTTGTTGTTTTAAATATTTAGTTTTATATTTTAAATATTTTTTTTCATAGTTAACCATAATTAAGTATAATATATTATTATATAATTTTATTTAATTATATTTAATTACTTTCAGAATATATATTTTTTTTAACAAATAAACAATTTTCGTGTTTTATTAAATTATAATTATCATTTTCAAATAATACATCACAATTTGTATTAGTTATACCCCATGTAGTTTTAGCAAATTCACTTATTAACTGTGTATTTGACCATCCAGCATAACCACAATAAATATATAGTTTTAGTACATTATCTTTTTTAATATTATATAATTTATAAATTAAGTAGTATTCTCCAAATATTAAATATTTATTATTTTCATTTTTAATTATTTTAACATTTTTTAAATTAACATTAAAACTATCTAAATCTTCTAAAAAAATTAAACCAAATATTTTTTCTTCTTCACATGGACCACCAATAAATATATTATTAATATTAATAATATTATCAATATTTTGTAAATTATATTTCACTAGATAACTATTATAGTAATTTATATATTTATTTAATAAGTTTGACTTTTTTATAGAACGATTTGTATTAATAGCTATTATACCATTATTATTACATTCTACTATTAAAAATACACCATATGTCCAATGTAATATATTTTCATAAAATAATGCATCATCATATTTTTTTATAAGATCTAAATTACTTTGTGAAGATTCCATTGAGGATATAAATATAAATCCCAGTTTTATTTGATTCATTATATTTTCACCAGTTAATTCTTCCATAATTTCCTTACGTGATTTAGTCTTAATTTTATACTCACTTTTACAAACACTACATATTATGTCAGAATTTATTTGATATTTAGGATGAGTAGATTGATTTAATATAGTTTTGAATTGCCATTCATTTAAACATTTTATATGAACATATCCTAAACTACCTTTACACTCACATACATTTACTAATTCACCATCTGATTCATAACAAAATTTACAAATATTGTCTTCATTATTTTTATTTGAAATTATTTTATTACTTGTATTACTTGTATTACTTGTATATAAACTAAAATCTATAGATTCAAATATATTAGTAAAATTATTTATTGTTTTATTAAAATTATCACTATTTTGTGCTAATTGTTGTCTTGTTAAAAAATCTGTTTCTATTGATCCTTCTGTTGAACTTTCTTCTAGCATAAAACTATAAAAACCTAGCATAATTGTTCTAATATTCCAATTTGGATTCCAAGTTTCTTGATGATAATCACTCATAGAAAAACATAATCTTGTATCTGGTTTAAATCGTCCATTTGGTGTTTTAATAATAATACGTGGAGCTTTCATAGGATAATCTTCATGTAATGTCAAAATACCATAATATGTGCCATTTATATAAGGTTCTTGACTACCAAATATTAAATAATGCCATATATATATATTATCAACATCAGGTATAATTATAATATTATCAATTGGATTTAATGTTAAATCCTTATATTCTTTTTGAATACGTTTTATTTTATTCATAGTTTTATTTATATAATTTTTAAATTATGATATTTTTACATAATTATTAAATAATATTTTTGATATAATATTTTTACATAATTATTAAATAATATTTTTAGATATTATTTTTAATATATTTTAATGTAGATGGTAATACTATAAATATATGATATAACATAGCAATAAAGGGTAGTATTGCTAAATATTTTTTATAAGAAGTTATTGATTTATAATATACTAGTGAATCATTTATTTCATAATAACTTAGATTTATTAAATTATATAAACAAAAACATTTTAAAATAGTAAATAATTTTTTTGGTAAATTAAAATTTTGTAAAATAGCAGTTATTTCATAAACATTTATTAATATACAATATTTTTGCATATTTAAAAAATAATTATCTAAAGGAAACCCATAATTGTAATATGTTATCATAAATAATGATAATAATAAATGATGTTGTATGTAATCTTTAATTTTCCAATTATATAAGATGGTTTTTTTAAATATTAATGCAATAGATGTTTCTAATAAATATATAAAACTTAATAAGTATAAATTATTTATTCTAATTTTAAGTGTGGGATATTTATAATATAATTGTCTAAATATTAGAAAATTATATGTTAAAAAACTAGGAATCAATAAAAATTTATTTACTGGTTCTAATCTCATTATTAATAAAATAAAAATAATACTATATATATATGAATGATTTAAATAAACAAGAAAAAAATAATATTATTGGTAACAATATTATTGGTAACAATATTATTGGTAACAATAATAATATTAATGGTATATTAATAGCATTATTAATATTTTTAATACCTGTATTAATATGGTATTATTTTACATTTGTTAATTCTTAAAAATAATACAAAAATATAATTTTTATAAAGTTTAATAATTATATTAAAAGAATAAAATTGATTATAATTTTAAACTATTTAATAATGATACATATCTATATTCTTAAATGTCAACAAGATAAATATTTTATTGGTAAAATTAGTACAAAACACGTATTTAAATTTAAAAATTTTAATTCCATGTTATATGATTTTACAACTAAATACAAACCATTAACTTTATATAAATTAATAGAAAACTGTGATATGTTTGATATTGATAAAATTGTTAAAAAATACATGTACAAATATGGTATTAATAATGTACGTGGTGGTTCTTATTTAGATATTGAGTTATCAGAAGAACAAAAAAATATTTTACAATCTGAACTTTATACAAGTCAAAATAGGTGTTATTTATGTGGTAACAATCATAATCATAAAGTTTGTCCTGAAAAAATTATTATTGAACCATTAAACACAAGTAAATATATTGAAATAAATAGAAATAAATTCAAAACACCTGTAATTATAAATGATTATGTTTATTATATTGCTTGTTGTGTATGTGAAACAAATGCGGTTGGTAAAATAAATTATACTAAATTTGATTACTTAATTACAAGTCCTTCATGTTTTGATGAAAATGGTGACATAAAAAAAAATGCAATATGTGAAATATGTAGTAGTGATATTATTGGTAAAACAATAATTGACAATAATACTAAATATTTAGTACGTGGATTAGAAAATGGTCAAACTATTGAAGTATAATATTTTACTTTGTGTTCTGGTGGAGAATATATATGTAAACTAAATGCAGGAAAAATAGTATTGTTATGTATTTTATGATAATGTGAATTATCTATAAAAGATATATTATTTTTTAAATAAATGTTTTTTTTAACAAAATTAATTTTTTTTGGTGTATATTTTGATTCTTCTAAACATCCTTCTAATATTTTCATATAACATCCATTATGTGAATGGTCATGTATTTTAGACTTTGAACCAGCATACCAACTTAACAAAAAAATTTCTAATTTATCAGTTTTTAATAATGTTTCACGTGTATAATTATTTTTTTGTAAGTTTATATATTGATAAAAATCATTTCCCTTATAATTTTGTAATAATTTTATCATTGTTTTTTTGTCATTAAAATTATTTTGATATTTATATATTTGTAAAATTAGTTTATTTAAATTCATATAAATTTATTATTTTTTTATTTCTATATATTATAATGCATTTAAGCAGTTATAGTAGAATTGGTGCAATGGTTTTTTATTCAATACTTACATTTTTTCTAGTTCCATATTTAACTTCTCCCTTATATCCAGAACATGAAGATCGTTGTATTGCCGGATTTGTATTAGGTTTTGCCATTTCAATTATGCTTTGGATGAAATTTGGTAAAAAATTATAAATATAAAAAATAAAATACAATATAAAAATAAAATACAGTATAAAAAAAAATTTAACAGTTATTTTTTTTGTTTTTGTTTTTGTTTTTTGTTTTTTGTTTTTTATTTTTGTGTTAATTAAATTTTAAAGGACCATTAAATCTATATGATTCATTACATAATATAAAATTCCATGGTTTTAAAAGTTTATATTGTATATTATGAATAAATAATGAATCATTAAGAATTTTTGTTTGTTTATTACTAATTATCATTTCTTTCACTACTTTATAAAATTCAATAAATAATAAATTATTTGCTTGTATATTATTTACTTGTGAATTATTAAATTGTTGTTGATATATATGTTTAAAATTATTAACTAATAAGTTATTATTTTCATTTTCTTCAAATATATTTAATATACAATTTATATTTATTTCATATGTTGAATTACACTGTTTATTAAATTCATTTGTTATATCATTATCATTATATAATATATTATTTAACTCATATAAATTACATAATGGTATTTGTTCATATTTAATTTGTAAAATATTACTCCAAATGTTTAAAATATAACAATCAATAATCATATGCCAATTATGCCAAAAATATGCTGTTCCATTTATTTGAGGAAATGGAGTATTATTTAATTCATTAGTTGGTACTAAATAATCTTTGAGTACATGTGCAGATGAATTTATTGCCCATGATTTTAATTGTTTTTCTAATTCTAGAAATATAATGTTTAATGTATTATTCTTAATATTTTCAAAGTTTTTTTGTTTTTCAATAATAATTTCAGTATATTTATCATCATAAATTGTAATATTTAATAAATCATTACATATATTTTCATATCCTAAATATTTTTTAACAGTACTATAAACATCATAATATGTTGGTACATATATAGTATATTTTCTTAATGAACTTATACCACTATATATATTAACTTTTAAATCAACTTCAACAATATCATATTTAAAATTCAAATAACTATTTACTTGTATATTATGAAAATCTAATGTTTCATTACAGTCTTCTATTTCAGTATTACCTAAATATAATCTAATACAATCATTATTAATATCAGTATTTAAATCATTCTTACTTAAATAATCATTAGTAGTATTATTAATTATAAAATTTTTAATATTATTAATTGTCATAGTATTATTAATATTACATTGTAATTCTTCACCATTAATTCCTAATAATGTTATAAAATCATCAGTGTTGTTAAAGTTATTTTCCATTGTACTTTAATGTATACATTTTAAGATTTCAATTTTAGAATTATTATTTAGATTTATTATTTAGATTTATTATTTAGATTTATTATTTAGATTTATTATTTAGAATTATTTATCATAGACGAAGTACTAGATGTAGTGTGGATTCTTTTTGAATATTATAATCTTGTAATGTTCTTCCGTCTTCTAATTGTTTTCCAGCAAAAATTAATCTTTGTTGATCTGGTGGAATACCTTCTTTATCTTGAATTTTTGCTTTTATTGCTTCAATTGTATCACTACCTTCTACCTCAAGTGTAATAGTTTTACCGGTTAGTGTTTTTACAAAAATTTGCATTTTAATTATTTATAATATATTGTGCCTTATATTTTTTAAATCGTTTATATATTGATGCTTTAATTGTAAAAATAAATATTATGAATAAATATATAAACGATTTAAAAAATATAATTTATTTTATTATTATAAATCTTCTATCAATTGCCACTCATCTATACATTCTTTAATTTCATCTATATTTAACATTGTATATATATTCTTTATTGGAAAAAGTCCTTTATAAAAATTCTCTATATATACATATCCACCATCTACACGAATCGGCGAATACTCTTGATTAAAATCAACTTGTTGACCATATTCAAATATTTTACATATATATATGAATTTAAATTTATATATACATCATATTCATTAATTTTTGTTTCTTCTTTTATTGCTAATATAGGATAACTAACTTCAAAGGGGGGGGGGCTAAAGGGTCTACAATACGACCTTCTTCATTATTTTTTATACTTATTTTTGCATCAAAATAATATAAAATTATATTTTCTAAAACATCTTCTTTTGATTTCTCGTGTCTGGACAACACACTGCAGATAGGACTACATCACCGTGCACCCCGAGTCTTTCACCGTGCACCCCGAGTCTTTCACCGTGTCCTGTTTGGGGATTTCATCTATATTTAACATTGTAAATATATTCTTTATTGGAAAAAGTCCATTATAAAAATTCCCTATATATACATATTCACCATCTACATGAATCGGCGAATACTCTTGATTAAAATCAACTTGATAACCATATTCAAACATTTTACATATATATGAATTTAAATTTATATATCCATTATATACACCATATTCATTAATTTTTGTTTCTTTTTTTATTGCTAATATAGGATAACTAACTACAAATGGGGCTAAAGGGTCTACAATACGACCTTCTTCATTATTTTTTATACTTATTTTTGCATCAAAATAATATAAAATTATATTTTCTGAAACATCTTGTGCTGATTTTAATTTTATACTATATATATTACCTTTTATATTCCAGTTATTATGATTTACTACCATATTTCTTTCAATTTTATGTCCATCTTTGGGATCACCTTCTATTTTATATATATTTTCTAATAAAGTTGATATTTCTTCTATATCTTTTAATTGTACTTTGTTTCCACAACTATTTGTTCTATTTAATAATTCTATCATAGAGCCATCTTGGTTTTTTAATTGTATTTGTCTATTTTTATCAGTAATTACAGTATGTATATCGTCATTCACAAGTATTCCATTATATATAATATCATAATTAACTTCTAAAACTGATAATCTTTCATTTATAAAGTATTGTAATTCTAGTGATATAAATGAAGATTGAACATAATCTGGTCCTTTTTGATAACTACCTAAACTCCAGTATGCTAATCTCCAAAATCCTAAATCACTTGAAGATGGATAAACACAAAAATATTTATCTACACCATCTTTGTTTGATTTTATATATACTTTAAAATTTGGGTCTTCTATAGTTGTATCCGAATTTGTGTCATAATAGTCCTTAAATTTACATTTATACATTAATGTAAAATGAAAACCATCAATTATTTTAGTATTTGCTTCCAGGTATTCATCTGACAGTTTTACTTCGGTGACGTTTGTACATAAAACATCATCCCCACCACCAATAAAGTTATTTTTTTTTAAATTTAAATATTTTAATTTATATTTTAAATATTTTTCTTTATAATTATTCATAATATTATAATATAATATTATAATATAATATTATATTTTTATAAAAAAAAATATAATATTATATATTGTTGCTTTAATTGTAAAAATATATTAATTATTTAGTAATATTAACTCAGTTTTATTAATTAGGTTTAATAGTATTTGTTTATCTTCTTCTTCATACTTATCAATAAATTTATCTATTTGAGTTTTTTGTTGTTCATTTAATTTATATTTTTTTTTTTCTAATAAATTATAATATCTTTCTTTTAATAAAAAATATTTACTATCAATTATATCTATTAGTTCCGTTTTTTTATCTACATATTGCCATTTATTGTCTTTCATTATTTTTACATACGGTTCCTTTTTATTTGTTATTTTAATATTATGATTTTCTGGATGATTTGGATCAAAATGAATTTGTTTTATCAGATTAGGAACAGCCATAAAAGCACCTTGTAGTATATTTGCAAAGTATTCATTTGTTAAATGTTTAATATTTTCTTCTCCATAGTTATTTATTATTATATTTCTACTATTATTTATATTATTTATATTATTTATATTATTTATATTATTTACATTACTTACATTATTATTTATAATTGTATTATTTACTAAACTAATTTTTTGTTCTTCTATTTTTTTTTCCAATTCAATTATTTTTTTTTGTTGTATATTTAATAAATCTAATTCATAATTATATTTTCCCTTACAAGTATTAAGGTGTCTCTTTAAATGCCAAGGTCTTTTAAAAGATTTTAAGCAAAATTCACATGATTTCATTAATTGATTGTTTTTGATGATTTTCGTTTTTTTTTTTGTAATTTTGGGTCGTTTTGGGTCGTTTTGGGTCGTTTTTGGGTCGTTTTGGGTCGTTTTTGGGTCGTTTTGGGTCGTTTTTGGGTCGTTTTGGGTCGTTTTTGGGTCATAAATTAAACCGTATAAAAACTTAACTTCTTCTATACTAATATCTTCTAGGTGTGGTTTACATATATTTTTGCGATTTAAGTGGTTTTTAAAGTTACCTTTGTGTTTATTTACATAACCACACCGATTGCATATATATGTAACCATTATATACTATATAAAATATTTATTTTTTAAATATTTTAGTTCGTTTAATTTTTGCTTAATTTTTTAAAAAAATTAAACGAAATAAACGAAATAAACGGGGGGGGGGAAATTTTTTTTTGGAAACTTTTTCAGAAAAACTTTTTTAGAAAAAAAGTTTAGATCAAAAAAATAAAAAAAATAAAAAAATAAAAAAAAATAATATTAAAATAGAATATTAATTTTTAAATTAATAATATACGTAATGCTCTAATATCATACATAGTATACAATGATGTATGATAATAATATGCTGTATTATAATTATATATATTATGTTCTATATTGTAATCTGTATTACTTGTATTTAAATTTTTTAATGTTAAGTAATTAATAATTTCAGTAAAAATGAATGATTTATAAAATATTAAAATAAATATAAGTATTAGATATTTATCCATTATTAATAATAATCTTATATAAATCAATTTAAATTTTTTCTTAAAAAGTTTGTTTGTTTTTGATAAAACTTTTTCTTAAAAAGTTTGTTTGTTTTTGATAAAACTTTTTCTTAAAAAGTTTGTTTGTTTTTGATAAAACTTTTTCTTAAAAAGTTTGTTTGTTTTTGATAAAACTTTTTTCTTTAAAAGTTTGTTTGTTTTTGATAAAACTTTTTTCTTTAAAAGTTTGTTTGTTTTTGATAAAACTTTTTCTTAAAAAGTTTGTTTGTTTTTGATAAAACTTTTTCTTAAAAAGTTTGTTTGTTTTTGATAAAACTTTTTCTTAAAAAGTTTGTTTATCCACAATGATATGTGCAAGCTACTAATGCAACTTTATATTTATTACTATAATAATTAATATATGAATTAATTGAATTCCAATCTATTACACTACAGCATTTAGCTACTGTATAATTATGTAATATATCATCATTTTGTTTACAACCATGTCCTAATATATTTGAAGACATTATATAGTCACCATTTGATATGTTGCCATTTATATTTGAGACCCAAATAGCTCCTTCTCCTAATGAATTAATATAATATTCATGATTGCCTAAATATGAATCAATAACACCAAACACTGTCTTATCAACACTTTTATCTGTGATTTTAATATTAAACTGAGAACTATTTATATGAATACTTGTAGAATTGCTTACACTTACTATTAGTCCAGGTTTAAAAATATTTGTACTATTGTGATAGTATGTATAAGTTGAATCATAATTAGTAGGTGTTATCATATTAGCTTTATGTGAACCAGTAAAAGGAGAAAAACTATTTGCACTAACACTTTTTTCAAATTTAGCACCACCATTACATAAAAGAGAAGGAACCGTATCGGTAATATCCGTAGTATCTAAAATATGTAATTTATCTACATTAGGATGAATTTTAGAGTGACCATGTAATTTAATAAATATTTCATGACCATTAATATTTTGTGTATTTAATGTTACTTTTAATTTAATTTTATCATTCTTTAGATATTCTCCTCCAGAAATATCTCTAAAGCTAACAATAGCTACATCTAAATTATCAAATGTATATGATGTAGTTATTTCTGATAAGCCACGTATTCTTAATATTTCTAATGTAATATTTAGTTTTGTATATGAAGGACCATTATTATTAATACTATGACTAACATAAAATTCAATATTAGTTAAAAATGTTTGTTGAAAAAATGTATATTCTTTTAATGTATAAAACTTTGTAAAACTATTAAAAGCGGGATCATTTAAACCTGTTATACGATTACCAAATATAGACTGATTATATTGAACATTATAAAACTGAAATAAATCAGTTGCATTATTTAATTGTACTATTGGATTATTATTAAAAGGTATAACATTATCTTGATTATTTAATCGTAATTTTAATTGACTGTAAGCACCATTATAATTAATATATAATGAACCTGTATCATTTATAGATTTATTTACTGGATTACTTGGAACAATAAACTCTTTTGAACTTAATTTATTATCCACATAAACATAACCATTAAATTGCGATATACCATCTACTGTTAGTGAATTAGTTTTTGTTTTATTAACAACATTTAGATTATGGTCAATAGTGGTATCACTATATGGATTTATACCACCTAATGGTAACCAAATTTGATGATTATGTCCGTAATATAAGTTATTTGCACTATTATAGTAAATAGAACCTTCAACGGAATTTAGTTTTGATGTATCGTCACCATGTTTTGGAACAATTAAATTATGTACAACAGTATTATTATTGGAAGTGATTTTATTTGCTACATTAAGATTTTGGTCTACATTTAAATTTAATGAAACATTTAGATTATGGTCAATGGTAGTATCACTATATGGATTTATTCCACCTAATGGTAACCATATTTGATGATTATGTCCATAATATAAGTTATTTGCACTATTATAATAAATAGAACCAGGAACAGATTCTAATTTTAATGTATCATCGCCATGCTTTGGAACTATTAAATTATGTACGACAGTATTATTATTTGATGTAATCTTATTTGCAACATTAAGATTTTGGTCTACATTTAAATTTTTTGAGACATTTAAATTATTATTTATAGTGGTATCAGTATATGGATTAAGTCCACCTAATGGTAACCAAATTTGATGATTATGTCCATAATATAAATTATTTGCACTATTATAATAAATAGAACCTGGAACAGATTCTAGTTTTAATGTATCATCACCATGCTTAGGAACTATTAAATTATTTACAATAGTATTATTATTAGATGTAATTTTATCAGCAACATTAATATTTTGTATTACATTTAGATTTTTGTGTATTAAAGTATTATCTAGTATATCAACTGATTTTATAAATAAACTTGTATTTTTAATTTCTAATTTATTTGCAATCATAGCACTTGAAGAAGAAATATTTTTTGTAACTTTAATATTTTTTTGGATTTCAACATTTCCTAATATTAATGCATCATCTGCAACTTCTAAATTATGTCTAATTAAGTTGTTATCACAATTTAAATTTAAGGTTACGTTTAAATTATTATTTATTGTAGCAGTAGGAGTATCTTTACCAGGTGATAATCCTAAAGGTATCCAATTACTACCATCAAAACCTTCATAAATCTTTCTTGTTTTATTGAAAATTACATATCCGGTTGGTACACTAGGAAAATCCTTATCTTGTGATGTTACAGTATTTCTTATAGGAAATCTTAATTTATCTACAATTTTTATATTATCTGCATCTAATTCTTTTGTACGCATATTACCAAGATTATTAAAGAATGAACGAATATTTATATGATCACAATCAATAACAGATTTACTAATATCTATTTTACCACGTATAACTGTATCACCTAATAATTGGGCTTTACCATGTGATACAAATGTATTGGTATTAAGTAATATAAAAGTATCTGATATGTTTAAGTTTGCATCTAAACTTACATCAGATTCTATTAGTAAATCTTTTTCAAATTTAGTTTTTTTATGAAAGATTATATGTTCTGACGTAACATTATTTGGAAATGTTGCAATTAAATTATTAGTATTACTTGTATCATTATTTTCGCTAATTTTTAGTCCATTTAAATGTGATGTATATGATGTATTTATATTTTTAAGTATTAAAGTTGATTTATATGTAGTTGGTACAGTTTGATCTAAAGGATTATTAATATTATCTAGTAAATAAAAATTAGAATCATTATCTTTTCTTATTAAACCACTATATAAATCTGGATCAGAATCTTCTAGTTTACCATTATGTACTAACATGCCACGATCATAATTCGGAGAATTATTACTAATAGTAAATATAGGGTCATTTATATCAAAATGATTAGTAATAATAATAGCACTATTACCACTTACAATTAAATTACCAGATATTTTTACATCATTTGATATAGACACATTATTTGTAACATCTAAATCAAATGTTGTAACTTTACTAGAATTATTTAATGTATTAGATATTGTATTATTAATATTAATATTATTAACATAAAAATTACCATAGTTAAGATGAGTAGACAATGAATCTAGATTAGGATTTCTTAATGTACTATTTTCTTCATCTTCTATACTAGGAATATTTTTATACAGATAAAAATCATCGGTTAATGGTTTACGAACAATTCCTGAATAAACATCCTCATTTGTATTATCGATATGATTAATAACAAAACCACCATAAGAATTATCATACGTTTGTGCTTGATTCATACCAAAAACTATTAATGGATCTGCAACAAAAGTTTTATCGGATACAATATTAAAAGTTTCACCAAGTACAGCAAAATTACCATATACAGTTAAATTGGATTTAAATTGTGAATCTTTTGAAACGGTTAAACTATTATGACCTATAATATCCTTATAAACAATATTAGATTGTTGTATAATTGTATTAGATAATATATTTAAATTTTTTGAAAGTGTAGTAAATTCACTTACATTAAGATTTTGTGTTATATTTACTGTATTTAAAACATTTAATTTATTTAATGTTGTATTATTTAATACATTAAGATTTTCTTGTATATTTGTACTTTTTAATACATTTAAATTATTTTCAATTGTCGTATTACCACCAATAAAAGCATTTCTATTTATACCTACACCACCATTAACTACCAATACACCATTATTAATATTTGTTGAATCTTGTGTATTATTTAATTGTAATTTATTATTTAAATTAACATCATCATGTAATGTAGTTGTCCCATTTACAATTAAGTCTTGATTATTAAGAATATTATCTGATACTAATTGACCATTTAATGTAGAAAGTGTGCTAACATTAAGATTATATAATGAGGTTATGTTTACTACATTAAGATTTTCTTGTATGTTTGTAGATTTTAAAACATTAAGATTTTTATCAATATTTACTGATTTAAAAACATTTAAATTATTTTCTATTGTTGTATTTCCACCAATAAATGCATTTTTACTTATACCGACACCACCTTTAACTATTAGTGTTCCACTAGTTTTATTTGAAGAATCTTCAGTATGATTTAAATATAATGTATTATTAATATTTGTTAAATTATTTAAAGTAGTTTCACCATTAACAATTAAATTTTTATTATTATAAATATTATCTGATACTAATTGCCCACTTAAAGTAGAATATGTGTTAACATTTAATATATTTAAATTTGTAGTATTACCAACATTAAGATTTTTAGTAACTGTGGTATTTAGATTTAAATAAATATGAGGTACTTTTGTGAAAATACTATAATCTTTATATAATAAATTGTTTTCCATTTATAATAATAGTATATTTTAAAAAAAAAAAAAAAAAATATTGTATTTGTATTAAATATTTCTCTAATAATAATATTATTAAAGAAATATTTAGAATTATAATAATATATTATTTTAATAATGGAAACATATGAATCTTATTTAGATAAACTTGATACTGAAATAATAGAATTATTAAGTATTAGACAACAAATTAAAATAAATTGTAAGAATTTTAAAGTTTTAGAATTAGGTGGACATCAATTAGAAGATACATTTACATCGAAACTAGATAATGAAATATTTAAATATGAAATAGAACATATGGATAAGATTTATAAGTTATTTAATGATAATTTAAAAGAAAATGAAATTTATGAAGATTTAAATTTATCTAGAATAGTTAAACAAAGTTATATATCTTTTTTATATGACTTTTGTGAATATGGTGATGATGAGAATACTGATATTGCATGTAGATTAGATAAAGATATATTATTAAAATTAGTAGAAAGAATTCATTTTGGATATAATATTATTAAATTTAAATATATAGAAAACATTGAATTTTATAATAAATTATTTGAAAGTAATGACAGTGCATTTATTTTGTATTATTTATATAATTACATATATCAACCAACATACTTAGATATAATAAAAGAAAAATCCAAACAATATGATATTTGTGATATATTAGTATGTACTTTTTATAAAAATGTAATTATTCCTTATTATAATGAAATTCAATTACATTTTTGTAATCATATTAAAAGACAAAATAAGATTAAATAAAGTTTTCATAAACTTTAATATATTTAATTAAGAAGTCTTTATTATTTTTTATACCAAGTTTTATAAATAATGTTCCTAAGGATCCATTAGGTAAATAACAATATTTTTTTTTTGATGATGATAAATAATTATTAGACATACTTAAACAACCAGTACCATTAATATTTTTCGTATTATTATTTAATCCAATAATGTCTATATGTTTATTAGCATCTAACCATGCTGTATTAAATATTGTATTAGCATCATTTATAATTTTAATATGTAATTGATAATTAGATGTTAGTAATTCATCAATATTTGAATCTATAAACTCTATTGTTATTTTATTTGTATCATTTATAATATTATTATACATAAAAGTTACATATCTGAATGAATCATTTACTAAAACCGAACTATAATTTGGATAATTTAACATGCTTCCATTATTAAAATAGTTAAAATAATTAGTATAATTTAGAAATGTATTATTATTATATGGTGTTGAAAAATAACCATTTACTAATTGTAGATCAGATGTATCAAGTATATTTGTTGTATGATTAAATACATTACCAAATTCAGAATTATTAGGAAATTGTACGTTACCTGAAGTGACATACAAACCAAATTGAGTGTTTGCATTATTTATATTATTAATAACTTGAATTGATTCATTATCTAATCTAATTTTTGTAGAATAATTATTAAATGAGTGTCCATGTAAATTATATGCATTTATATTTAAATTAATATCTTCATTATAATTTATATTATTTATTTTAATAGATTGATTTTTAAATAATAAATCTTCTGTACTTGGTAAAATAGTATTTCCTGTATTATTATGTAAAGTATTATCAATATTATAATAAAAATCATTAGAGTTTCTAAAATGTTCTGAATTTATATTAATATTTTCGCTAAAGTTTATATTATTAGTAATTAAATTAATATTAAAATGTTTTTTATCATTTCTTAAATAATTATTTGTTAAATACTTTGTTTTAAAATCAAAATTTACATTACCATTTATTATTGTTGGAACACCTGAAATATATCTATAATAACTTTCATCGGAACTAATTGAATTTATTTGAAAATCTGTAATTAATGGCATTGATTCTAATTTATCAATATTTAAATTAAGTAAATTTGATTTATGATTAATATTACTAGATGGTAAATTTTGTTGAATTTGAAAAATATAACTTTTATTTGATGGTAATAAATATTCAGTTGAATTATTAAATGTTATTTGTAAATCAGTAGTTTTATAAAATCCATTATTAATTATATTATTATAAAAATCTTTAATATTGCTTAATTTTATATTAAATTTATTTGTAAATTCTGTAGAATTATTAGTATGTGAAAATCCATTTAAATTTAAATTACAAAATATATTTATATTATTTGGATTAGTATTTAAATTTGTTATTATTTTAGTTGTATTTAATTCGGTTGATGAAATATGTTCATTTATTCTTATATTTTCTAATATATTTGTTGTTAAGTTATTATCTAATTTACTATAGTTATAAATATTATTAATAAATGTATTACCATCTAAACTATATCCACTATTAATATTAAAATAATAGTTATTATTATTTAAAATATATAAATCATTATTTGAGATATATGATGGTGCTTGTGGATAATCGGTTGTAATAGATTCCGAATCTGAAAATTCTCCAAAATTATTATTTAATATATTTCTTGCTTGTAATTTAATATTATAAGTATGACCCGGATAAAAACTATTTATTGTTGTAAAATTATTACTATTATAAATTATATTTAAGCTTGTAATTGTAATATTAGAATTATCATTAATATAATTTGGATATTTAATTGAATTTATTGTACTATAATTAATTTTATATTCATATATAGGTATATTAGGTGATATGCTATGATCCCAATTTAAATCAATTGTTGTTTTTGGATTATTAATATTATTACTAATATTAATATTTGTTGGTGGTAATAATAATTGTGGTGATTTAGTTTTTAATTGATTAAATTCTAAATAATAATTTTGTCTAATTGTATTATTATTTTTTGCATATATTCTAAAATCATAATGTGTTTCTTTTAAAATATTAAATAAATAATATGTATTATCTAATAAATAATTAGTATAATTAAACGGATATATAATTATTTTATTAATAACAACTGAATTCATATTTACAAATGTATATTCTGATTCACTTGTCTTTTTATATTCAATACATAAATCCGTTATTACCGGTAATTTTTTATTTAAGAATCCTACATAAATTTGTACGGGTAACTCAAATTCTAATTGAATAAACTCACTAGTCAATAGAGGTGGTATTGTATAAACTAATTGCGGAGGAGTATTTGTCAAATTTCTATTAATCCATTGATCAATAGAACTAAATGCATTTGATACAGAAATATTATTTGATATATTAAGATTACCTACAAATGTATCAAAAGGAATATCGGGTTGTCCTACTAATCCAGCAGTTCCTCCAGCTCCAGAAATTTCACCTTCGGAAGATGTAATATTAAATCTTACATGTATATTATCAGCATATAATGTTTTAATACAATTAACATTATTATTAAATGTTGCGTTTCCTAAAACATTTAAATCTTTTCCTACATTTAGATTTTTTCGAATACCAACACCACCATTTGTAATAAATGAACCGGAGGTTATATCAAAAGATTCATCATCACCATCTAAAATAAATTCATCACGTACAACTAAATCAGAAAAAATTCCTCCTTCAACAATACCTAAGTCAAAATCGCCTCCAATATCTTTTAATATACTACCTTTTATATGAATATTATTTAAATATATATCATCTGTTAAATGAATATTACTAGCATTTATATCATTATTTACTATAAGATTATTATCTATTTTTGCACTTCCACCAACATTTAAATCTTTAGCTATACCAGTGCCACCATTAACTACTAGGCAACCTGTTGATATATTAGAAGACTGTGTTGAATTATTAATAGTTAAAATACCATTTGTATTAATATTTTTTTTTACTGCTAATCCTCCTAAGGTTTTAATAGAACCTGTATTTATATTTTTTGATTCTTCATTATTTAATATATTTAGATTTCCTTCAATAATAGTTTTACCTTTAATATGTGAATTACCTTCAATATTTATATTATTATTAATATTTGTACTATTATTTATATTTATACTACCATTAACATTTAAATTTTTAGTTATGTATGCACCACCATATGTAATAAATGAACCAGTATTAATATTATGTGAATTATTTGTATTAAAAACAATTATAGTTCCATCTATTTTAGTACTACCACCTATATTTATATTTTTAGCTATGCCAGCACCACCATTAATAATTAATGAACCAGTATTAGTATTAATAGAATCAATATTATTATTAATTTTAATTTGACCTTGTATATTTAAGTTTTGTAAACAATTAATATTTTTTTTTATACTTAGATTATTATTAATAGTTGTATTACCTTGAATAAAATTTATTGAATTATTATTATTTAGAATATTTAGATTATTAAAAACAGTTAATGATTTATATATATTTGTATTTTTTTTAATAGTTACTCCACCATTTACAGTTAATGAATTATTATTTGAATTATTAATAAAAACAATTCCCGATGTAGAAATATTATTTTCAACATTTAATATACCTTTTATATTATTAGGTGTACTTGCATGTGAATTAATATTACCACCTAAAATAATATTTTTAGCAATAGCTACACCTCCGTCAACTATTAAACTTCCATTAGATAATGAAGAACTATTAGTATTATTTAATATATGAAATATTCCTGTATTTGTAAAACTGGAAGTATTAATATTAAATACATTTGTAATTAAATTTGTATTTCTTGTTAATATATCGATTTTATTTTGTGCATTAATTTCTAAATATTCATTAGTTGTTATATTTAATGGATTCATTAAACATTTTATTGAGCGTACTTCTTGATCACTATTTGAAATATTAATATCACCATCCAATTTTAAAGCATTTAATTTATTGCCAGAAAAACTTGATATAATATTAATTTGTGTAAAACCTCCTACACTAGGTGTTTTTAATCCTATTGGTGTGGAATTTATAACTGATTTAGTCATTATTGCATCATTTATTAATGTTTTATTACCACTTGACCGTACTTCAATGCTATCACACACTAACTTATTACAACTGGTATCTCCTAATACATCTATTGATTTTGATATTGATAAAGTATCTGATTTTGCAGTTAATGATCTTATTGCACTTTCTTTATTTTTAATTAGTTGTTTTAGTGCTTCATCCATTTACTATTATTATATTATTTTAGTTTTAAATAAAATCAAAATAAATGAAATAAATAAATAAAAAATAGATAAAAATAGATAAATAATAGATAAATAATAGATAAATAATAGATAAATAATAGATAAATAATAGATAAATAATAGATAAATAATAGATAAAAAATAGATAAAAATAGATAAATAATAGATAAATAATAGATAAATAATAGATAAATAATAGATAAATAATAGATAAATAATAGATAAATAATAGATAAATAATAGATAAATAATTAAAAAAAAATAAATAATTTAAAAAAAATAAATAATCAAAAATAAATAATCAAAATAAAAAATAAATAAAAAATAAATAAAATAAATAAAATAAATAAAATAAATAAAATAAATAAAATAATAAATATAAAATGGAAATAGCTACATTTACATATGCTAATACATTTGTATCATTATTAACAAATGGTGTAGTTAGTATGGCTATAAGTGATACATCATATTTATTATTAGGTTTAGCAAAAGATGTAATAGTGGAACATCCTGATATTAAAAAAACAACTGATAAAATAGATTTATATAATAAATTGATGATTATTGATAATTTTATAAAAAATATACCAAAGGATTTAGAAAAAAATGAATGTATTTCATTATCATTAAATAGTATACATGATATAGTAGTTCAAATTAATAATGAATTAACATTAATTAATAAAATAATAGAAGAACATACATTAAAATATTTTTATTATTTTAGAAAATTTGATTATTATAAACAATTAACTAATATAGTAGATTATAAAAAAATTATGGATGAAAGATTTTATATTTTATTAAAATTAATTAGTACATTTAATATTTTAAAATAAGTATAATTTTTTTAATATATATATATATATTAATAATGGAACTACAAGAAAATGATTCAAAAATATTTATTATGATAGTATCAATTATTACTACTTTATTAGTTCTTACAATATATGAGAGATATGTATTAGATATTACTAGTAATAAAAAAACAAAAATAAATGTATTATATTTTAATAGAGTATTAAATACAATACATAATGCTAAAATTATATTAATTACATCGTTTTGTACATTATTTATGATTTTAATTAATCCTATTTCATTACTTCGTATATTTAATCCATATATTTTTGATATTATTGGTAATAGTGGTCAATTTTCTGGTATTATTAAATTTATGAAACTAAATAATACATGTAAAAATGAAGGTAAAAGTCAAAATTATAATTATGAATATTTTACAAAAGACTATATAGATGTAAAAAATAATGATGTAGAAAAATTAAGTAAGACAATAAATGAAGTAGTTTTCAGTAAATCATATGAAAATGTATTAAAAAGAATACAAAAAGATTTTAATTATTATATTAATAGTGATGCGTTATGTAATCTTGTTAATTCAATAGATATGGATAATAAACTATCTGAATTGCATACAACTGATATAGATAAGATTTTTAAAAATATTCCATTAAAAAAAGAATATTTTCATGAATCTAAAATATACCTAAAAAAAGAATTAGCATTTCCTAATCTTCTTAATATATATGAAATATTTGAAAAAGAAAAAGAAAAAGGTAATATTCACATACTTAAAGAAGAAGGTAGTACTACTAAAATAAATCCAGATGAATTAAAAAGATATATTGATATGAAAGATGATGAACTAAATAATTATGTAGAATGGTTAAGTAATTATTTACAAACTCCTATAAAAAAATTAGTATATAATATTCCGAATAACTTAGATGATAGTATTCCTAAATCTCCTTGGCATGGACATAGAAAAGCGTTTATGAATGGAATAAAAATTCTAAAAGATATTAAAAATTATAATGAAAATTTAAAAGATGGACAAAAAAAAATATTACTTGATATTAATCGAACTAGTAAATTTAATATTATAAATAAAAAATTAGAAAATGAACCAGTAGGTATTTATAGAAATAAAAATACATATTTAATGAGTACAGATAGTGTAGTATTATTACTTAGTACTTATGTAATATTTGATACCGTATGTCAATTTATTAATACATCACGTGTATTTAATAAATATATAGAAGGTAATTCAAATGATAAAAATGATCAATTTTTAGTAAAACAAGGTAATAATTATTATGTATTAACAAATGAAGATAAACCTGGAACAAAGAAATATGCAGAAGATGATTCAAGTGTCTCTAATACAAAAACATACTTTTTAGTATATAATATTTTAATATTATTTTTAGTTGCACAATTATTAAATAATGAAGACTGGTTGATTAAAACTGGATTAGTAACAACAGAATCAAAAAAAATATCTGTATTAATATTATTTGTTGTAAGTTTTATATGTAAATCTATTTTTGTATTTAATAGATATGTATTATTAGATACATATTTTTTAATTAATTTGATTAATTTAGTTATTAATATAGGATTAGGAAGTTATATTTTTAAATATATGATTGAAAGAAAAATAAATATTGTTCTTGCTCCTGCATTATTTTTAGAAGATGACTCAGAACATAATTTCAAGGACAGTTTAATTTTTAGTCTTATGATTATGTTTACAATATTAGTATACGGTATGTATGTTAAAAATCATCTCAAAGATGAAATTCAAGATAATGCAACAACATTTGATGCTGGTAATACTAATTTTATACCTGATGAAGCTGTTTTAGTAATTTATGTTGGTATTGTAATACTTTTATCTTCACCAATATTTAAAGAAATTCTTAAAAATATAGCTAATATTAAGTACAAAATAAATATTGGTAAGGATACAAAAACAGACTATAAGGATGGTGGTTATATTGAAAGAAAATATTATCATATTATAAAAAAAACTTTAATAAGTCCAAAATTTAAAAATACGCTTACAAAACAATTAGATTTTATGAAAAAAGCTGAAACAGAAACAGGAGCAGCACCAGTAGCACAAACAGGAGCAGCAGAAGGAGCAGACGCAGGAGCACAAGCAGCACAAAATCAACAACCAGCACAAAATCAACAACCAGCACAAAATCAACCACCAGCACAAAATCAACAACAAGGAGATGGACAACCAGCACAAAATCAACCACCAGCACAAAATCAACAACAAGGAGATGGACAACCAGCACAAAATCAACCACCAGCACAAAA
>Ga0209630_10001444_pt1 | contig 25258 bp, 16 predicted proteins | sample COG_01_FD_184745 | JGI IMG/M metagenome (GOLD analysis project Ga0209630, IMG submission 184745) | Pelagic Microbial community sample from North Sea - COGITO 998_met_01 (SPAdes) (version 2) | ecosystem: Environmental > Aquatic > Marine > Neritic zone/Coastal water | place: Helgoland, sampling... | reverse complement strand
GCAGGAGGAGCTCGTTGTTGTGTTGCGCTCGTTCTCGTATCTCCCGTTTTGAAACGAAAACCAAAAGATGAGCGAACGACGAGTTTAATCAGTTCAAAGTATTTGTGTCGTCACTTTCCGTTCGAAACGCGGCGACATTTTTCCGATGATGTCGCCGCTCCCACCGAAACCTCCTCCACGTTCCGCGACACACATCCCGCGAGACGTGTTCGAACGCATTCAAAAGTTTCACAACGCCGGCGCGCAGACGACAAAGCCGCTCAAAAACGGAGGAGGATCATCTGCTGCGAGTCATAATAAGATATCTTTAAACGTGGCCGGAGGATGCGCTTCGGCGATTCAGTGGTTGCTCGCCGTCCCCGAACGCCTCGAGGACGATCTTATGCGCGAACGTTTTGTACAGTCGAGAGTCGGTGGTACACGCGCTCGATGAGAAAAACGAGGAGAAGAAGAAGAACGCGACGAGAGAATCGTTTTGCGATCGAGAGACGAGCAAAGACCTGGCGAGAGCGGCGTACCGGAAAGCCATAGAAACGCATTACACCAAGAAGAGTTACAAGTTTGGAAGGAAGGAAGAGGAGAGCGGAAACGCGAAGTGGACGACGACGGCGAGGCACATTCTCGGAGTCGGCGCGACGTCTGCGTTCGTCTCGATGTCACCGAAAAGAGGCGAACACAGGTGCTTCGTGAGCGTCTATTCCAAGTTTGGCGTGACGACGAGGAAGGTGACGCTGGATAAAGAGAGCGAGCGATCGAGAGCGGAGGAGGATCGAGTCGCGAGCGAGTGTTTGGTGAGGGCGGCGATCGGAGACGGAGAGAGATGGATGAAGAGGGAAGAAGAAGAGGAGGAAGAAGACGACGACGCGAGCTTTAGTGAAAGAGAAGATGGGGAGGATGAATCTTGGAAAGCGTTTCGTGAAGGCGCGTTGACGTGTAAAGACGACAGGTTGGAGTTTTTGGAGTACGACGCGCCTTGGTTTGAAAAAGCAAACGAGAAGATGAACACGAAGAAGTCTTTATTAGAGAGGTGGTTAGATGTAGGAAGAACGATGAACAATAGTGGTGATGGTAGTGGTAGTAGTAGTAGCAGTAGCAGTAGCGACGATAAGGGTGGTGCATCGAGGAACACGCCCGAACTAAGCGTGTATTCGATGCACGGAGGTAAACTAGAAACAATCGGGTGCTCCACCGCGAATGTTGTCTTGAGTGGGTCGTTCAATCCCGTCCACGAAGGCCATCGAGGCATGTTAGAAGCGGCGACGACATATCTTCGAGAGAAACGAAACCGCGAAAAAACAGAGGGCGGTGAAGACGAACGCGCGTTCCTCGCCACTCCCGCGTTCGAGTTATCCATCTCCAACGCGGATAAAGGCCAACTCGAAACGAACGTCGTCGTCCAACGCGCGAAACAGTTCGACTCGGACGGGCAAAACAGGCTCATTCTCACGAGAGACGCGCCTTTGTTCAGCCAAAAAGCGAAGCTCTTACCAAACACCACCTTTGTCGTCGGTTACGACACCGCCGTTCGCTTAGTCGACCCGAAATATTACGACGATAACGCCGACGTCATGGTTCGAGAGTTACGAAAAATTAAAGACGCGCAGAACTGCGCTTTCCTCGTCTGCGGTCGAAAAGATGATACCTCTTCTTCTTCGAATGCGTTTAAAACTTTGAAGGATATTCGCGTGCCTGACGCAGTTTCGGACGTCTTTGAAGCGCTGGAAACTTTCAGAATGGACATCAGCAGCACGGAAATACGACGAAAATTAAAACCCTAAATTGTTGTAAAAACCTCCTCTTCGAAGAAATTTTATCCTCCTTCGTCTCTTTCGCAGTCGCCACTCATTTTGAGAAACCGCGCGCTTTGAAACAGCCACGCTACCTCTCCTCGCGAAGTCCTAAACACATTTCCGAAGCGCTCGTTTCGCGCGACTGCATTCGCATCACTCGAATTTACTCTTTTCAAACATGTTTTCTTTAACCGCGAGTTCCTTATCCGCGCGCGTACACATCGCGGCGAATTTAGATAAAACCTCAAAATGCTCCTCGTCGTCGAAATCATCATCGTCCAGAACGATGTCGATGCTCGTCAGAGCCGAAGGCAGCCAAGACGAGAGCGAAGGCGACGGGAGAAGAGGCGGCCGAGGCGGCGGCCGAGGCGGCGGCCGAGGCGGCCGAGGTGGCAGAGGCGGCCGAGGTGCCAAGAACGACGACCCGTTCACGGAAAACGTCGTCCAAGTTTCCCGAGTGACGAAAGTGACCAAAGGTGGCTCGCAGATGTCCTTCCGCGCGACGGTTGTCGTCGGAGACGGTAAAGGTGCCGTTGGCGTCGGGTGCAAGAAGGCGAAGGAAGTGCAAGGGGCGGTGATGAAAGCGGCGTCGGACGCGAGAAAGTCCGTGGTGAAGGTGCCGATTGCAAAGGGAGACACGTTCCCGCACAGAGTCACGGTGAAAGGCAACGGCGGGTCGCACATCATGTTGAGACCAGCGGCGCCGGGTACTGGGGTCATCGCCGGTGGGAGTTGCCGATCGGTTTTAGAGCTTGCTGGATACAAAAACTGCTTCGCGAAGCAAATCGGGAGTAACAACCCGTTGAACAACGCTCGCGCTACGGTGAAAGGCTTAGCTCAAATGAGAACCGCGAAAGAGGTCGCGGAATCGAGAGACATGACGCTCGAGGAATTGTTTTCCGCTTAATATAAATACTACTATTATTCTAGAAGGCGAAAGACATGAGAGAGGAATTTTATACTACCATAGCTTCATAAATCGTTGTTCATATCTATTACTATTATTTCACACACCGAAGAAAGACGACGTCGAAATATTCAAAAGCTTTAATTCGTTTGATTATTGGCGACGGAACGCATGACCATCGTCACCAGACCTTCGACGTTCGTTTTCGAGTGAAAAAAGTTTCGCATAACTGTGTGACTTGAATCTAACGAGACCGCGTAGTGCCACCACTTATGAGGAATAAATATTGCTTCGTTTTCTTCGACGACGCACGCGTAGAGGTGCTTTCGCGCCTTCTCAGGAATATGCCGCAAAGGATCGATCAACGATTGGTTCATTTCCGTCTGTTCGTCCGCGCTCGAGCAACAGTTTGTCGCGCCAACATCTGCTGCGGGATGAAACAGGACAAACAGCTTTCGTCCTTTGGTTTGCGCTAAAAAACCGTGCGCGTTTTGCGCGTCGTAGTGCAGGCGAGTGATACATCCGGCCGGGCCTATGAACGCTTTGTTCAGCGATCTCGATACGTTTGCGGTCATCGCGTCGACGTGCGATTGCATGTGTGGCGCGGATGACGATTTCACTACGAATTTGAACGTTTCGCGTAAAATCGTTTCGGTTTCGTCCGCCGCTCGAGTAAACGCAGGATGCATGTTCGCGAAATACGGGTTCACTTTTTCCGGGTGCGTTGAAAATATTCGCCACCCGTTGTTATAAAATGGTGCCGGTTTCGCATCGTCGTCGTCTTCGTTACACTTCTCGTAGTCGTCCATGTACTCCTTGTATCTCTTCGAGGTAACGAGCAACGTATTCTGTCTCATGGCGCCCTTGTCCGTTCTTCGAGCGGGCGCTTTATCGTTCACCGTGAGCATTTCTTCCGGGAAGAGATCCAACAAATCGACTCCGTGAAACCTATCCTTGAAGATATTTCGCACCACGCACGGTTTCCCGACGCCATTCTCGCACGTCACAAACTCGTTCTCGAACATTTTCGCGTCCACGGTATCGTTATCGATAATCTCGATCGATTTCGCTTCGCACAAGCTCCCAAACGTTTCAATCTCTTTCGCCTCGGCATCCCTTTCGAACGCGCGCACGAAAGCCTTGTAACTTTCGTGCGCATCCGTCCTGTTTCGATTTCCTTTCACTCTTAACATCGTCTCCGTCGAATCCTTCATCAGCGTCTCCATATCCACCGGCAACGACGGAGGGCAAGAGATGGTGTCGTTGATCTCCGCATTAATCTCTTTCTTCTGCCATCCAATTTCGCTCGGAAACTGCACCGCGAAAACCTCCGGATACGCGCCTCCGTCGTTAAAATCGTCGAAATCAGTCGGACGCCACATCGTTCCCGCCGTATCATCGGGGCTCTCGTTCCCGTAGACTCTTCTGGTCGTAGTCAACGTCTTCATTTTCTTTTCTTTTTTTAAGGATTAAAATATGCGTTTTTTTTTTATTAAGACACGAGACCTCTTTCGGGGACAGACATCTCAAAAGGTCGCTTCAAAACAAAAGGAACGAAGAAGAAACATGGCGACGCAAAGACGAGAACACCAACACCGAGAGCGAGGAGACGAAGGAGAAGATGTGGTCGATCTGGAAAATCATCGTCCGCATCCGTCCGTGCTCTTATCGTCGTCCACCACCCCGTCGCCGCCGAAGAAGAAAAGGCATCCATTTTCCTCCGCCTCGATGAACGAAACGAATACCGGGGACGACGGGAAAGAACAAACGTCTCACACGTCTTTAAAAGTCCTCTGTTACTTACTCATCTTCATCGCCTCCTTCGTGTTTTACGAGGACTTACTCGTCGCTCGAGTGGCGGTGCGGAAACATTTCTTCGGCCTCGAATCCGGCGTCGGCGCGTCCCAGCTTCTCGGGGAAGAGGAACCAGAGTCGGATTTGATTGACACGAGGACTGGGAAATTAGACCTGAACTTGAGGCACATTTCGAAGCGGAAGCGCGAACGCGTGGAGACGATCGAGGAGCACAACGAGAAAGAACTCATCGATCGAGTGGGGTTAGATAAAGCGGAGGAGATCGTAGAGGAAGAGCAAGAGGAGAAGGAAGGCGCGGAGATGGCGTTACAGATTGAGAAGGAAGAGGAAGAGAAGAAGAAGAGAGAGAAGGAAGAGGCGGAGGCGAGGCGGAGGATCGAGGAGGAGGAAGAGGAAACGCGGAGGAAAAAGGAAGAGGAGAAGAAGGAAGTGTTAGAGGGAGAACGTAGAGAGATGGAAGAGATGGGAAGGGCGAAAGAGGACGCGAAAGAGGACGAGGAGAAGAAGGAAGCGTTGGAAGAAGAAGAGGCGAAGAAGCAGTCGGAAGAGAGTAAGAGTAGTAGAGATGATAGAAATACTAACAACATTAATTTAGGAGAAGAACCAGAACATTTTAGCGAGAAGACGAAAGAAGGGTCGTACGTTAGAGCGACGTCGCATTACGGTCTCAGTTGGTCACCGCCGGCGCCGACGGCACCGCCGACGCCGACGATTCCCAAAGTCGTCGAAGAGGCGGTTGAAATCGGCGACTCGACCGCCATCTCGTTAGAAGACCAGGCGCCGAATTTCGATATTTTTACCGGTGGGGCGTTGCCGCTGAGCGATCCAGAAGACACTCCGGAAGAACACGAATGGCGGTCGATCGGACAGGTGATGCCGATCAACGGTATGGATTTAGATTTCCCAGGGAACTTGAAAGTCGCCGCCGAGAGGAGAAGTTTTCGAAAAGAGATTATTTTGTTCGTTTCGAACAGAGGAGGGAACCATTTAGCCGCGAATACGGTCGCAAATTTACGCAAACTTGGGTTTGAGCATTACATTCTAATCACAAATACGGCGGAGACGTGTTACGATTTGCTCAAAGGCCCGTGGGGCGTCGATTGCGGATGGACTTCGTTTTTACAAAATCGGGCGAAACAAATGGGCACATTTCAAGTCACGGCGGAAGAACAAGCGACGCCGTTTCGTTTGTGGTGGGTGCGATTTCATTACATGGAACGATTAGTTGGGATGGGATATAACCCGATGTACGTAGATACGGACGTACGTTTTGAAATGAACCCGTACCCATTGTTGAAATCGCCTCCGTTTGATAAGTTTACCTTATTCGCTCAAGACGAAAACGGACATCCGGGTGGTTTGAACATTGGATGCGTATACGCGCAAAATGCGCCTGAATTTGGCGTCACTCGATGGGTTCTCAACGAAACCGTCTCGAGAATGCTTCGAATTATCGACACAGAGCCGCCGTTACAGAAATGGAACGGCCAAGTCGCCGCCGGCGCCAAGGAAACGTTGTGGGATCAACACATCTTCAACGACGTCGTAGAAACCGCAGTTTCCGGTAAACCGGTGTTCAAAAGATCCATGCAACGGTTGATTGACCCTGGAGATGGGAACCGACTGCGCGATGATTGGGTGAAGAACCAAAACTACGACCATTCCGCGTGGGATTTATCCATGGAAAAGATTGACGAAAAAGTCTTGCCGCTCGGTTTGAAAGACGTGGACGTTCGACCGATGAAAGTGGATGACACGTACGAAATCAAATCAAAAAAGTTTCAAGGGTTGAAAGGTTTTTCGCCAACAGAAAACGGGAAGGATCCGAACAAAGACGAATACGTCTGCGGGTTCCCTCCTTGGTTCGTTTCCGGTTGGTCCGGCATCGCCGGTCCGGCGCAAGTCCAAGGCCAACCGGGGTACTGGACGGCGAAACCGGCGAGGATTGTCATGGGCCACGCCGTCGGCGCTTTACGAAAAACGACCACGTTCAAAGGTCTCGGATGGTGGAACTACGGCGCCGAAGCGTATAAGCCGTACAAGTTACAAAACGTGGAGGAAAAATTAGGTAAGAAAGGCGTCCTCGGTTTTATCGGTTTGAAAACGAACGAAGCGAACGCAATAGTCGGCGTAGAATCGCACGGTTTATCCGTGGCCAGGGTTGTTGAAATCGCAACGTCTGCGGGGAGAAGGCCAATCTCACCGACTGTGCCGTGCGATGCGCCTTGGATCGAGAAGAACCCGTCTGCCATGCACGGCATCATGATGCGTCACCAAATCGTTTTGTCCCAACTCTGCGGTCGCGAACGCAACGAGATGTGCTGTCAAAGTTTAAACTTTGATTGCGACGAAGGCGTCATGCTCGAAGTTGATTTCTGGAACGACCCTCGATACGCACGATTTCGCGATGACATTATCGTCGTCTCTGCGAAAGATGTAGTCAACGACAGTGGGAACGAGATTGATTTATCAACGATTGAAGTGAAAATCGATTCGTTATCGCAAGGGAAGAAAACTGTCTTCGTCGACCTCGCCGCGTTGGAAGATTCTTCCATCGTTCCCAAAGGCGTCGGCGAAGCGAAATACGTTCCAGAGAGAGACGCAATATTCGCCACGTGCGATAGATTAGACTGTCGACCTCCGAATAAACCGTTCCCGTCCGAACACGAACCGTGCAGAAGAGTTACGAGTTAGAAAATTTACTAGTTAGCATTAGCACTAAAGTGTGTGTCAAAAAGAAAAGCAAGAACGCGCGATACTATAGTAAGAATAAAAATAAATGTATTCTACTAATAAGTTCAGAAGTTACAACGTCGCCAAAACCTTCTCGTCCAACTCAAAGGTCATCTCCTTCCTGTCTCTTCCGCTCGCGCAATATTCGGCGTATCTGTCCTTCAAAGTCGCCTCCAAATTCGGGTGCTTCGGTTCCCAGCCCAATTTCGCCATCGCCTTCGCGCTCGAAGCGTAAAAGTGCACGACTCTAAACGGAAACTGCTTCTTCGCTTCGACGCCTTCCACGCTGCCTTCTTTGTACGTGACAATCGTCGCTTCTTTGCCCATCGCTTTTGCGCACACCTCCGCCATACCTCTCAACGTGACACCTTTTTGCGTCACGCAGTTGAAGATCTCATCCTTCGCGTTGGCGTTGTCCACGGCGCTGGCAATCATAGTCGCCAAATCTTCCGCGTGGGAGACCGACGCGAACTGGTCGCCACTGCCTGGGATGACAATCGGCTTACCTCTTTGGATTCTATCGAAAAAGTACTCCTCGCAATCTTTGTTCGAGCCATACCCGGTCAAGTATTGCGGTCTGAAAGATGCCATTCCTTTCGGAAACTTCATGTCCACTAAATGCTTCTCGACGATGGCGTGACCGGCGGTTTCTTTCACGGCGTCGCCTTCCACGTGCGGCGGCGTCGGCGTCGGCTTATAAATACCCGCCGAAGAAACGAAGAAAAATTGTTCCGCTCCTGCTTCCTTGGCAAACTCAGCCACCGGCCCGACGCTGTCCAAATCCTTCCCGTTGTTATCGCAGACGATATCAAACTTCGCGCCACTTAAATTGCTCTTCAAATCCGCCGGGTTCGACCACATCGTCTTCACCCCCATCGGTTTCAAATCCTTCTCGAAATACGTAAACGGTGCTTTTTGCATCTTCTTATCCGTCTCTTCACCAACCACGCATAAGGTCACGTCGTGTTTCGCGCTCGCGAGCGTCTTCGAGAGCCAGAACCCGATGTTCGCGTGGCCGCCGCCGTTGGTATTCACGATTAGAACAGATTTGTTTTCCACTTTGAAAGAAACTTTATTCACCGCGTTGGGGGTGTTCAACAAGGTTCTCTTCTGCGCGAACGTTTTGCGAGAAGACCCCGCGCACGAGCGCTTGAACGAAAATCGCTGTTTGTTTATATTCATTCGCACGCGTTTGACGCAGGAATGCGCGTGTTGTAAGAGAGAGAGAAAAGAGAGATTAAAGTGAACAACAACACCACAAAACGTTTCCCGGGTAATCGATCCAAAAAGATATCCAAAAATGTAATCATCATCACGGAGCGCGACTTTCCAAAGGAAGAAGGAAGCTTTGGAGAGGGAAGAAGGGAGCGACGAGAGATAAAACGTTTTCGACGAAAGAGGTAAAAAAAGAGAGTTTAAAAGAGAGAGAGAATGTAAAGCGCACCTCGACGACGACGGTGGATTGGATGGATTGCATCATTGTATCGAGGGAAAGAGACTGACGAAAACTCTCCTCGTTGCGGTTGAAAAAGTGAAGGAACGCGAGCGTTGACACGTCACGAAAAAAAAGAGAGAAAGAAAAGCGCACGAAAAAGACGAGAGAGAATGAACAACCAACTGGTGTTGTTGTTCTTTTTTCGTTTTTTCATCCTCCGACTGTCCGAGAGCTCTCTGGTTTGACGAGGAAGCTCTCTCGAGGATGAGGATATGAGAGACATTTGACTTCATACGAACGCGAGCGTTTTTCCTTACAAAACAACAACGAGTTAACGAGAACAACCTCGAAAAGAAGCTTTCAAAGAGTATGTTTCTCTCATCCGCCACCAAAGCGTGTTCTTCTTCTTTGGTGGGGAAAACAACAACAACAGCAGTTGCAAAAACGAAGACTTTGCCCCCGCGAGGATGCCGCGACGAGCGAAGAGCTTCTCTGAAGAAGAAGAAGAACGCGTCGGAATCTTTGTTGGTTTTGAGCAGAGGAGGACGACGGGGAAGATTCTTATTGACGAGGAATGAAGCGATAGCGGACCGGTTGACAGAGAGCGGAGAAGACAACGAGCAGCGCGAGAGAAGAGGAGAGAAGAAGGAAGAAACGCTGACGTTACAAACCAACAACAATTCGTCGTCGAAACTGGCGGCGTTGGCGACGTTACTGGAACGCGCGGTCGTGCGAGACTTGGCGGACGAGTTAGCCAACGAAGACGCTACGTGTTCGGTGGAGTACGACCAAGAAGTCTTCGAAGAGTGCACGAATAAAGTCACCGAACAATTAGCCGAAGTGGTGGTTTTGTGCAACAGCGCGGATATGGCGAGCAAGTACAGCTCGAATTTACGGAATAAAGAGCTTTCCAGGTTGAGAGGGTCTTTGTGGAATTTACGCGTGTTGTTGGAGTCGTATTGCGCGACGAAAGGCGGGTGTTCGCTGAACGTGAGACATCGATTCGAGACGTTGCGTTCGGCGGCGATGGAAGTGTTACCGGCGTCGAAGCGTTTGAAAAAAGGGCCCGAGGCGACCGCGATTCCGAATTTACAGGCGGTCATGGAACCGAGAGTGAAGTCATTCGAGGAAGTCATGGGTACCGCGGCGAGTAGCAGCGGCGGCGAGGAAGACGTGGACAATAAGATCTCTCAAAGAGAGATTGCGTTTTACAGAGGCGGACAACCTTCGGTGGAAGGCCGGTCGTGGCTCTCCAAAAACGGGTTTACTCGAGTGGTTGATTTACGAGGCGAAGATCGCGACAATCAGTGGGTGAAACCGTTTGGTGGAGGCGACGGGCAAGGCACGTTTAACCAGAACAAGAAATTCGACACGACGAATATTCCTATAACAGATATGGGCGTTCCTACGAAAGAACAAGTCGAGGAGTTTATCGACATCGCGAACGACGTGTTGGAGAAGAACAAGACGAAGAAAGCTGGAGAGTCGAAGGAGAAGATGTTGTTGCACTGTAAAGCCGGAATTGGACGAACCGGGTGTTTAGTCGCGTGCTGGAGAATTTCGAGAGGCGTGGACGTGGAAGAGGCGTTGGCGATGGAGGCTGGTTTGGTGTGCGATTTCGGATGCATCGCGCAAGAACAATTCGTGAGAGATTACGCCGCAGATTTGAAACACGAAACGGAAGTGAAGAAGTTTGAGCAAGCCGTGGAGAAATCGAAATTTGAAACCGATGCGAAGTATCGAACGTCGTACGATCCCGTCAACGAGTACGGGAGCATGGGAGACGTCACGGATGTCTCTGCCATGGGATCAAACATGATGGGCAACGTTTCCGCGTCGGGTGAATTTTCCAGTTTGGACCAAGCGCCGGACATGTATTTAATCCGAACCGATGGGTTTTCGTGCACGAGAGAACTCGTGGAAAACAGAGAGTTGAAGATTTCGCACCCGTCTACGCAGCAAATGATTTTGGTTTGGAGAGAACCGCCGAAAACAATCTTCTTGTTGAAAAAAATTGGCAACGCGCTTTTACCTCAGTTGGTCGAAGTCGCGCACGCGTTGATGACGATGGGAATGCATGTCATTTTAGATACCGACGTGAAGAGAGAATTGGAAGATGAAACGATCAAATTGGAAACCGTGGACGAACAAAACCGAACGGAAGTGCGAACGAAAGCTTTGTGGGTGGAAAAAGATTCGAAAGGAAAAATCCCGAAAGAAGATTGGGGCACGATTGACGTGTGCGTCTGTTTAGGCGGCGACGGGGTTATTTTACACGCGAGTAAAATGTTCCAAGGTCCGACGCCGCCGGTTTTAGGATTCCATTTAGGTTCCTTGGGTTTCCTGACGAACCATCCAGGAAACGATATGGCGCCGAGTTTACTCATGGCGCTCGGTCGCGGGCCGCCAATCGCGAACATCTCTGGCGGCGTCCCGATCACTCTGCGCATGCGTTTACTTTGCGAAGTGTTTAAATTCGCGGACAAAGTTGAAAACGGTGGCAACGGCGAACCGTCTTTCACGTATACTATCCTCAACGAAGTCCTCGTGGACCGAGGCCCTTCCCCGTTTCTCTCCAAAATCGAAGCGTACGATCGCGGGCAACTCATCACCTCCATCCAAGCCGACGGCGTCATGCTCGCCACGGCCACTGGATCCACCGCCTACTCCGTCTCCGCCGGTGGTTCCATGGTTCACCCGAACGTTCAGGCTATTTTGATGACTCCAATTTGCCCACACACCCTCTCCTTCCGCCCCGTCATCTTCCCCGACTCGGTCGAAGTCGAACTTCGCGTCTCGGAAAACGCTCGCAACAGCGCCTGGGTCTCCTTCGACGGTCGCGAACGGTGCGAACTCTGCCGAGGCGACTCCGTCTTTGTCAAAATGAGCGAATACCCAGTCCCTACGATTAACTTTGAAAACCAAACCGGTGATTTCATCTCCAGTTTACGAAGATGTTTGAAATGGAACGAACGCGAAGAGCAACAAGTCTTCGACGCGTCGCAAGTCGCCGCTTTGAGGATGATGAACGAAAACGCGGCAAAATCGGAAGCGTCCGACGAGTGGAGCTCCAGATGATAAAGTCATCGGATACCTCCTCCTCCTTTAGATTGGACATTAACAAACACTACTGTTGTACATCAGAACACCAACTTTCTTGCCGCACGCGTACACACAAAAGAGAAAAAATGTCTGCGCTTTCCTTACTTTTTGTCTTCCTTTCTCTCTCTTTGCGAAACAACACCATCATGTCCGACGACGACGACGCGAAGAAAAAGGTCAAGACAGCGAAGAAGAAGAAGGAGAAGGAGACGAAAAGAACTTTCGCGAATAAGATTTTCGATCGTTTTGCCGCGTTGCCGCGAGAGTATAAGTGTGCCTTTTTTCTCGTCCTCCTCGCGGTGGTCGTTTTCCCTTTAACGACCTTAAAAGAGCGCTTTGATGAGAAGGAAAAAAAGTGTCCATTTGGCTTCCAATCGAGATCAAATGTGAACTTAGAGTCTGATTTACCTTCCTGGCATCCAAAGCTGGTGTCTTACGACGTCGAAGGCGTAAACAACCTCGAGGTTGGTCCTCCGATGTTGAAGAAAAACGAGATTGCAAAATTCGACGACATAATAGTTTACAGAGGGCATTTTTACGTGAAAGGCAAACTGGAGCAAAAAAAGACGCAATCGACACAACTGGTCGAGGACGAGAACGAGCTCCCGTGGGACCGAGAGGAGAGGAAAGCGAACGAGATGCTCGAAAAGGAAAAGAGCAAAAAGGAGAAAAAAAAGAAAGACGTGGGAGAACGCATCGCGGATAGGTTCTTTCCGCTCGGAGGGACTTCGAATTCGTACGCGAAAGCGGTCGCGATGAATAACCGAACGAAACGAATCATGAGCGTCGCGAGCACGGAGGAGAAAGCAAAGAAGATGATTGAAACCTTTAGGAGCGTAGGAGTGACAGTAACTGAAGTCGTAGTGACGGAGAATGGAGACGAGAGTAAGTTGATTGTGCCTGGATTTCACGATTCGCACACACACGTTTTATCGTTGGCTTTGAAGAGAGAGTTCGAGGTGGATTTGTCCGACGTCGAAACGAAGAAAGAGTTCGTGACGAGGTTGAAAATGAAGGAAAGGAGTTGGGCGCCTTTTCCACAGTTCAGCGAAGAGTGGATTGTTGCCAGTGGCTACGACGATGGTAAGATACTCAGAGAGGACGGAAGGCTGGATTTACCGTATAAAGGGTGGATCGACGACATCTCCAATCCCGTAATCGCGTTTCGCGCGGATATGCACACGGCGATTGTCAATCAAGCCGGGTTTCGAAAAGCTAACGTGCGATGGGCGGACGTGAAGAAAAACACGACCCACGAGTATTACAGGCGGTTTCGCGATTACATCGATTTCGATACGGGTGAAGTCAAAGATGACGCCATGCAGTTGTTTCAAAAAGTCCTACCGAAAAGAACGAAGAAAGAACGGAAGAACGCTTTGAAACGAGCGCTCGCGCCGCTTTCAAAGTTAGGGATAACGAGAGTGAGCGATTTTGGCGCCATCGATGCGTTACAGGCGTATGATTTTGAACTTTCCAGAAGCGACTATATGATTTTGAGGGAGTTAGATAACGAAATGCGGCCTCACGGTCTTCCTTTGAGAGTGAATTGTTACTTGCCGTTTGACGACTGGCAGTTTGCCGCGTTGGAGCAAGAAAGAGGGAACGGAGCGTTTTTTCATTACACCGGATACAAAGGGAACGAATTGCGGCAAAAAGAATTGAACTTGGATCAGACGATACGGTCAAACGTGCGCATCGCCGGCGTGAAGTTATTTCTAGACGGAAGTCTCGGCGCAAATACGGCAAAATTTCACGAGCCGTATAACAGTGGTTTCACGAAAACCAGTCACACGGCGACGGGAATGTTTGTCCGAGACGTCCAACACGCGAAACAAATAGCGATCCTAGCGGATAAAGCGGAATTGCAAATTGCTGTGCATGCCATTGGCGACGCCGCCGTGGACGCGGCTTTAGATATGCTCGAAACGATTGAGAAAACGAACGGAAAAAGGGATCGACGGTTTCGAATCGAACATATTCAACACTTGAGCGGCGACGGAAGCATCGAAAATTTAAACTTGAAAACAGAAACCGTCGAGGCGCGCATTAAGCGATTAAAACCGATCGCCTCGGTGCAGCCATTGCATTTAGCATTAGACTCGGAAAGAGCACTCGTGGAGAAACTTGGACGCTCGAGAATGGAACGAACTCACATGTATAAATCGTTGAGCGAATTAACCACCATCGCGTTCGGCTCGGACGTTCCCATCGCGCCTGCGAATCCACTCGAAGCCATCTTACAAGCCTCCACAAAACGAACGTTGAACAAAGAAGGTCAGTCTATGAGTGTAGAGATGGCGTTAGAAGCGCAAACGATTGGTGGCGCGCGAGCGTCGTTCAACGAAGACGCTTTCGGTGGTTTCTTCAACGGCGCCCTGATGGATTTTGTCGTATTGAAGAAGAAGAGTAGCGCAACTAGCAATAGTAAAGAAAAAGAAGAATCAGAAGAAGAAGAACGAGGGGAGGAGGAGATCATCGACGATCGCTCCATCGTTTATGAAACCTGGGTTGGCGGACGCAAAGTGTATTCAACCGCGTAAAATTTTCCATTGTATGTACCTCCTCATCTTCACAAAAAAGCACTCCTTGCTTACAACTCTTATTTATTGACGCGCGTCGAAATGACCGATCCTGGACCGGTCGCGTCTTCTAAAATGGAATCCAACTCCAAACGAATGGCTTCTGTTTTAGTCGCCCTGTGTCTCGGTTTCTTCGCGATATTGTTGACCTTTGATGGCTCGTCCAGTTTTGGGAAAACCGAATTGGATTCAACAACAGGTGGGAACTTTTTGGACGCGTTAAAGTTGTTCGGCGGATCCTCCTCGAAGAGAAGGAACCAGAATCACAAGAGCATGTCCGAGGAAGAAAAAGAACGATTCATGCAACACGTGGATTTTGAGATTCCGAAAGCTTCCTCCAGCGGCGAGTACGACGAAACCGATGACGACGAGTACGACGACGATGGAGGAGGAGGAGGAGGAGGAGGCGGTAAAACTATTATAGGTAAAGTGTCAAAGAAATCGAGGCAGTATAAGAAGAAAAGGAAGCAAGAGTTGATGCTGCGAAAGAAAGAGCAGGATTTGCGGCAGCAAGCGATCAGCTCGAACCCGGACGACGTGGTGCACGGATGGATACGCGCAATGTTCAACCAGATGGATACGAACGGCGACGGGAAGATATCGCTGAACGAGATGAAGGCGTACGCGGAGAAGATGAATTTAGATAGAGGGTATGTGAAGGATTTTAGCGAGTATGTCCACATAAAAGCAGGGGAGCCGGAGAACCACGATCATCCCGCGGTGGATTTTGATCACTTTTTGGCGGCTTTGCAACAGAGAGACGCGACGGTGATGCGAGCGTGTGCCATGGGAGGATATGGCGGTAGAAGTATCTTTGATGAAGTGGCGGAGAGAAGCGTTTGGTTGTTAGGGTTGTTAGTTCTTCAGTCGCTCTCGGGGGTTGTGTTGCAGCGATACGAGCAGTTATTAGCTGAGCACGTCGTTATAGCGGTATTTTTGACCATGTTAGTTGGCGCCGGAGGTAACGCCGGTAACCAAAGCGCTATTAAGATTATAGAAAAGATTGTTCTAGGAGAAATCACCGTTTCGATCGGATCCTTCTTGAGCGAAATGCACAGAGAAGTAATCGTCGGTATGTTCTTGTGCGTGTTCGTAGCGATCGGAGGTTTTGTGAGAGCGTATATTACGCACGGAAGAGCGCGGGGTGGTTTCTTGAACGTGCTGGCGCTGACGTGCTGTTTAGCGGTGATTGTGTTTTCATCAACACTCATAGGGGTGATGTTGCCGTTTTTGTTGGCAAAGATTGGTGCAGATCCCGCGCATGCAGGTACGGTGGTGCAAGTAGTCATGGACATTACCGGGGTTATTGTCACCGTGACGATATGTTCGATGATGTTACCGTCGGTGTCCAAGAAGACCAGAACGCCGGCGTTCGCGGCAGTCTTGGAGAGGGCTTTTCTGGCGTACTTTCCGGAAAGTGAGAGCGGTGGTGCTCCAAAGGAACACAGATCGGACGCGGATTTAGTATTGACGTCTGAAAAGGGTAGCGTGTAATGTATACATACTTATCTAAAAACTACAACTAAAAACTACAACGAACGTATATCTGCGCAAATATTATCTGCGAATCAAATCAACTCCATCGTCTTTTCTCGGCTTCTTCGTCGACTGGAACGTACCAATCCGGTCGTTCGACGTGCGAGGATAACCGGTAATCTAAGAACAATTCCTCGTTCGCTTCGATGTCCCTCGTTGCGACTAATGCAATTGTTGGCGCGGCTTTCATGACGATATCAACCATTTGCGCTTCGTTCAAATCTTTCGCTTTCTCGTTCGGGTCCTCGAATACCGAACCGGCGGCGAACGATGACACCATCTTGAGGAAGCTTGCATTCCGTGCACTTTTTGCGGGGTCAAACCTTTCGTAATCGCGTATATCGTTGCTTAAGTACACGTTCGGTATTGCCGCGCGTACAAAGTGTTTCATTCTTTCCAGTTTCTGAGAGTCTTCTGTGTCCATATTCATCATCCGTAACGCTTCTTTTGCGCCTTCCTCCACGTCATAATCGTGCATACATATCATCACATTCGGCGTTTTACCTTGAGGAGGATGGTTTGCTTTGTGCGCGAGGGCTATGGGATGCTTCCCCGCTTGTACTAAAAGGTCCGTTGAAACGTCCAGGCACGCCCTTTTTATCTTCGCGTGTAACTCTGGTCTGGAGAGCTTCTCCAGCCACGGCGGAAGCTTCTCCACCCACTCTTTCTTCAAAGCGCCGACAATTTTTTCCTTTTCCAAGTCTTCTCGAAGAGGAAAACCGGGCCAACTACTACTACCCGAACTATTAGTGCTACTCTCAATATCGCTACTACCTTCAACAACTCCACTCGAACTCCTCTCGCTGCTACTCCGCCTCCGTTCTTCCTCCCACGGCTTTGCGTCCACGACGGTATCGTCGTACCGCGCGACCAAAAAAGCGTTCTCTTTCGCCACGTTCGGAAAGCCTTTGAGAAACCTCAAAGCTTCTTTCGCGTATACTATCCCCGGATACAACGACACCACCGTCCCTACCGAAGCTGGTCCATTTAAAAACACCCCCTCTTCGTTTTCGACGCCGTCGGACGGTTTTACCGTATTCTTATTCGTGGTATTCGTCTCTGAGATATCCCCGGTCCTCCCCATCAAATCCAAACCAATCGTCGTCAGCTGCGTCTGAACGCTCCTCCACACTCGCGCTTTCCTCTCCGCCGACGAACACTTGGTCGACGCCTCCAAAACTTCCTTCGCGACCGCTTCTCTTCTCGCCCTGCTGTCCTCCTCCTCTCCTTCGCGCTCGTTCCTCTCTCGCGTCATCATCATCGTCCGTTCCCGAAACTGCGTCAATAAGAACAACTTCTGCACGTCCGACTCTTCTTGCAAAGCGCGCCCTTGCCTTGGTTTCTTCGAAAAGGACGACGCGCTGCCTCGCGCGATTGCTCGGAGCATGATTTTCTGTCGTGATGTTGTGATGCGTCAACCGCGCGTTGCTGCGCGCGTTTTGTGCACCTTTTCAAACGAGGAATTCCTCACAAGTTTCCAATTTACTACTTCCAAAGAAAGGCTTGAAAGCGGTTCGATGATGACCCCCCGAAACCCGTCGTCCAAAACTGATGTAAAGTCGTCGTTTGAAGGCGTGAGAATAGCGAAACACGCGATGAAGAAAGCGACGAAGAAGGCGAGGTTTTTAGAGAGTGCGTTCGTTCTTTTACTCCGTTGTGGTCGTTTCTTTTCCCATGTGCTCACCTCGTAAACCGTTCCTCTTTCTCTCTCTCTTTCTCTCTCTTAAACGCGCAAACACGCACAACAGAGATACGCCGGACGCACGAATCGAGCGTCTCGAAACAGTCGAGCGTGAAATCGAAGAAAAAGAAACGGAAGAATCTTTTGTTCGGCTTGGCGGACTTCGCGAAGGATTTGAACACATCGTTGTTGGAGACGACGGCGGCTGTGTCGATGAAAGGCGGCGAAAGGTCGAAGAAGATGTCGAGGATGTTGTCGAGCGCTTTGTTAGGAGGAGGAGGGAAGAAGAAAGGGAGCAATACGAATAATAAAAAACGGGAACTGATCGCACGAGTGGAGAACGACCGGATGAAGATGGTGTTGAAGCACCCGACGTTCAAAGAGAACCCGGTGAAAGCGGTGTTGACGCACCTCGCGGCGCAGTTAGGCGAGAGCGCGGAAAACGACGAGGAGGACCGCAGTAAAGATGGAACCACCAAGAAAACCACCAAGAAAAGTACCACTACGACCACCACCAATGACAACAACAACGTCGATATCGACGACGTAAACGACGACGTGCAAAAGAAGAAGAAAAAACGAAAGATGATGACCCCGGCGCGGTTACGTCAAACGCAAGGCAAACATCACGCCGGCGGCGGCGGCCAAGAGCGGTCCAAGAAGAGCATTCACGGCGGCGGTAAAAACTCTGGTGGCGTCGTCAAAGAGAAACTGCGAAACAAGAAGGGTGGGAAAAACAGGAAGTGACCACCCTTTCTTCTTTCCAGTCAGCGTGTGGTTGGGGTGTTGGTACTCGTCGCGAACGTAAAGCGTTTTCGGTTCTCACTTTCCACCATTTTTTCTCCCCACAAAAGCAAGAAGATATGATGACGATGACGATGCGCGCTTTCTCACCAACCGTAACGCTCACCCGTCGTAAAGATTCTTCTTCCTCCTCCTCGCGGAGCGCGAAGTGTACCACGACGACGACGACGACAAAAGCGTGTCTGACGACGACGAGGACGCACCCTTTCAGCGCACCATTAAAAGCTTCTCATCGTCGACTCCACATCCGCGCAACGAACGACGACGACGACTCCAAGAAAGCACGAAAAGAAGAAGACAAAGAAGACAATTCCCTCTCATCGCCGTGGGCGCAACCTGGATACAAAGGCGCGTGGGTCTCCCAACAAGACGACCGGACGCAAATTTTGGTCGTCGTTTCGATATGGATCGGTCTGTGTCTGTTGACGTACGTCTCGTGCGCGAAAGTCGGCCCTTTCGTGGAAGAGCTTGTTCCGGACTTTGTTTTTCAGTTTTCCAAGCGCACGTGGCCTTTGCTCGGCCTGACGTACGTGCTCGCCGGAGCTGCGCACTTCGCGTTACCGGAAGGTTTTGATGCCATGGTACCGCACGAAAACGCGTTCGGAGGCCTCTGGAAACTCCCGGGTTCGAAGCGATTCCACGTCAATTGGACCGGCGCGTGCGAAATTGTAGGCGGTTTAGGCACGCTCTCGCTCGTCGTCGATCCGAACTCCTCCCTCGGGAAAGTCTCCGCGTTTGGGTTATTCGCGTTAACGTTAGCTGTAACCCCCGCGAACACGTATATGTTTACGAACAACTCCCCGGGACCGTTACCCCCGGACGCCACGGAAGAGATGATGGTGTTGACGCCGCCGCAACACTTCGCCAGAGGTTTGCTCCAAGTCTTTCTGTTGACGATGTTATGGGGCGTCGCCACGGGTTAGTTAAAAACAGCTCAGGTGCGTTGCCTTGGTGGATGCTTGTTTTTACATCGCGTCGTCGTGAGCTCTTTTTTTAGCAGTAGTAGTAATAATAGTACGCGTAGTTTAGACGTTATCGTCGTTGGACGAAGTAAAAAGCCGCGAAAGCGAGTTGAACGCCTCTCCCCCCACCTTTACAAAGAACGTGATGATTCATGTCTGTGTGCTTTTGGGCAAAACAACAGACAAATCTTTCCCGCCAAAAAACAAAAAAAAACACCTCTTTCTTTCATCACTTCGTGCCTTCTTTTTCGTTCCCATTTCCCCCTTTTGCGCAGTTTCGCCTAAAAAACAGAAGGAAAATCGAAAAATATCTTCGTTTTGGAAACGGGAAAGAAGAAAGAATGTCGTCAAAACCAAGCGCGCGCAAACAAAACACACGCAAGAAGAAAGAAAAAAGAACTCGCGCGAATAAAAAGCACACGAACGCGTGCAAGTAAAGGTACGCGATAGATTTCGACCGTTTTTCCCCCTCGCGCTTCTTCGCGTTCGCCGTGAGAGAGCGCGCGCGCGTGCAGAGATTTCGAGCGAGCGGGCACCTTTTTCCTTTTTTTCGAAGGATTCAGAAAAAAAACGAGAGAGAGTTCGTTTTGCGCATTTCCAATTCGCGTCTATTATAAAGCGAATTCATCGCTCTCCAAAGGAAGGTTCTCGCGAACGAGAACGCGTCCGCGTCCGCTTCTCTCCTCGTAAAAGAGAATCGCGCGCATCAGATCTGCGCTCAAAAAAGAGAAACTCAGAAAAGAAGAGAAACTCGCGCCTGCTCGAGAGCGCGTTGAAAGAACGAAAAGCTTTCATTTCTGTCCTTCGCTTCTGAGTCAGAGAAGCAAAAAAAAAAAAAAAAAAAACGAGAAATCTCGCGGGAAAAGACACCAAAAGGGGGAAAAGCGCTCGCCCTTTTGAAGCGCAAAATTTGGACCAAAAAAGACACAAAAAATACTGACTGATTACAATTCAAACTCACGTCTTCATTACACGTAGGATTAAAACGAAAGAAGAAGGATACGAGAGGAGGAGTGCGAGAACGCGTTTTGAGCGAAAGAAGAAGCAGAAGAAGAAGAAAAACAACACAGATGACGGGAACAACACAAACGGTGGTTTCGATGCGACACTCGTCCCGTTTGGAGTGTAATAATAAAGATGGGAATAAAAAAATGCACATCCATCAGGGTGAGGGAAACGAAAATTCCGTGCCGCCGCGGTCCCCAGCGAGAGGGAAAAAAGAGATGCTCGCTTTGCAGAAGAGAGATTCGAGCGCGTCCGTGGAAACGGAGGAAGAGGAGGATAATTCCAGCTTTGGAGGAGGATTACGGAACGAGAACACGAACGAGAAAGGCGCAGTCGGGAGCGCGCAACAAAACCAAAGCGAAGAAAAGAAGAGCGCACAAACGCACGAAAAGGGGAACGACGACGACGAGGACGAGGACGATATCGAGACGAAACCGCTCTCGGCGTTTGAGCAAAAGTTGAAGAATAAGAAACCGATTTCGACTGATCCGAAAACGTTCGATCCAGACACGGTTTTGAAAATTGACGAGGATTTTTCCAAAAAAGCGATGAGTTTAGGATACGAGCTCGGGACGATTAAACATTCGGCGTACGCTTTGTTGGCGATGGCGGGGCCGGGAGGAATGACGGTGGCGAACATTGTGAGCATCGCGAAGCGGTTGGACTTGTATAACTGGGGGACGTGCAAGACGCCGAATAACTCAGTCACCGCGGCGTTATCGCAAGATGCGCACTTTCAAAGAGTTGCACCGAGTACGTACGCGTTAAAAGAACACGTACCGGACGATTTGTGTACGGCGAGTATCGCGCACAAGGCGGCGCACACAAAGAAGAAAGAAGAGAGACGCGAGACGGGGAGAAACGCGACGACGACGAGTTCGGGTGGAGGTGATTTCAACATGATGGGAGGTGGTGGAGGAGGACACACGAAACTTCAAGACCGAAACTATCATCACCAGAAAGCCGTGGAGCAAGCGAAGAAGAGAAAAGCGGTGGCGATGTATGAATCGGAGGAGGATGAGTATTTCGATGGACCGGCGTTTCTCTTTCGAGCGCGCTCGGAAACGAGAGATCAAGAAAACTCAGAAGAAGAAAACGAAGATCGATACGACGAGAGAAGAGAAAATTATCACACTCGAAGAATACAGCACGAAGAGGAGCCACCTTTTGCGTACAAAGATGTCGCCGAACGTTTAGCTTTGGAGTGTTTTCGTCGAAGAGCGGATTTACAGCCGGAGATTTATAGAAACTGCCAACTTCCTTCGTCGTCCGCCGGGTCGGGCGACGGAGAGCGAACGCCGATGAATGCGGCGCGAGCAGATTCCGATAATATCGTCAGCAAAAAAAACGCACCGAATACGGTGGAACACATGGTGAATGAGCCGAACGAGCCGGTGAACTGCGACGCGACCGTGGCGGCGTCGTGTTTGGCCTTCTTCCCGGCGGTGAGTACGCCCGGCATCGTGGCGACGAGGCAAAGAGACGCGATATGCGCGACGCCGCCGGAACCGACCGAAGCCTTTTCGCGAGCGAATTTGTGGAAGAATGAAGTCGGATTGGTGAAACAATTAGAAGGGTTCGAAGCTATTAATGGTGGCCTCGTCGCACAGAGAGGTGGTTTGAGTGCGTCTTCTTCTCAACAACAACAACAAAGAAAGAAGACGACCGTAGCGAACAAGAGATCAAAACTTGGAGAGAAGAAAGAAAAGCAACAACAACAAAACAAAGTGGCGGCGAAGATTAAGAAGTCGAGCAGCGATAATTCCATGAAATCACGAAGCGCGAGTGGAGAAGAGACGTGTTATCATCGACTCCCTCGATGGGTTTTGGATCAATACATGGAGTCTCACAACGTCGCCGCCAACCAGTAATAAAAATCTTTTGGAAAAGGAAAGAAAACATCTATACATATAATAAAATATAATAAAAGAATACTTGCGAGAATGATGATGAGAGGTGTGATGATGGTCTGCGAGAGCTGTCTCTTTCCTCTCTCTCGTCTCTGCATCATTGAATTTTTGAGTTGAAACGTGTTGATTGCGTGTAGTGTGTTGTTGATTGTTGACATAAAAAACATTACACTTGTAATAATATTAAAAAGAATTTTACTTCGGTACATACCGGTAAATATAGTAGTAAGATTACGCCTTTAGATTAGCATTACCTCTCTCCTTCCACTTATCTCTCTCGCGTTCCGCGTTCCGCGTCGTTGATGATAAGATTTATTGACTCGCCGCGATCGCTTGCTCAAAATCGGCGATGATATCGTCGATGTGTTCAATACCAACCGAAACGCGAATCATCTCGTCGTTCACGCCACTCGCCGTTCGTTCTTCCGGAGATAACTGCTCGTGCGTGGTAGAAGCCGGGTGGATGACCAAAGTCTTCGCGTCTCCGACGTTGGCCAATTGACTCGCCAATTTGAACGCGTCGATGCACTTCGTCCCGGCTTCCAAACCGCCCTTCACGCCAAAGCACAACACGGCGCCGTAGCAACCCTTACGGAAGTACTGCTCCGCGGTTTTGTGCGATTGGTGGGATTTCAACGACGGGTGCGAAACCCATGCGACGCCTTTGTGTCCTTCCAAATATTTGGCCAACTTGACGGTGTTTTCGCAGTGTCGTTCCATTCTCAAGCCCAACGTCTCGACGCCTTGAATCAACTGAAACGCCGCCATCGGGTTCAACGCCATCCCCAAATCTCTCAAACCTTCAAATCTGGCTTTGACGATAAACGCCACGTTGGCACCCAACACGCCGTCCGGGCCAAAGGTGTCCCAAAACTTCAAGCCGTGGTACGCCGGAGACGGATCGCAAATCTTACCGTGCTTGCCGTTGTTCCAGTTCATGCTCCCGCCGTCGACGATGATACCCCCGATGGTCGTCCCGTGACCGCCGATCCATTTCGTGGCAGATTCGACGACAATATCCGCGCCCAACTTCAACGGTTGGCAGACGTATCCACCACCACCAAAGGTGTTATCGCAAATCAACGGAATCCCGTGCTTCTCGGCGACGGCTTTCATGCCTTTAAAATCCGGAACCAAAAACGACGGGTTCCCGAGAGTCTCGATGTACAACGCCTTCGTGTTGGCATCGATCAACTTTTCAAAGCTCGCCGGATCTTCTTGGCTGGCAAACTTCACGTTAATCCCTAAACTCGGAAACATCGTCTTGAACTGGTTGTACGTCCCGCCGTATAAGTTCGCGCTCGACACGATGTTATCGCCGGCGTTGCAAATAGTCGAGATGGCCAAAAACTGCGCCGATTGTCCACTCGACACCGATAACGCCGCCACTCCGCCTTCCAACGCCGCGATTCTCTTCTCGAAAACATCGTTCGTTGGGTTCATGATTCTCGAGTAAATGTTCCCGAACGCTCTCGCGCCGAATAAATCCGCGCCGTGTTTCGCGTCGTTGAACACGTACGAGGTGGTGGCATAAATTGGCACCGCGCGTGCGTTCGTCGTCGGGTCCGGGACTTGCCCCGCGTGGACTTGCATGGTTTCGAATTTCAAATCAGAGGACATTTTGTTCTTTCTGTGGTTTTCTGTGTGTTGTGACTTGGCTGGTTTTATTAAGAAGATGAAGAGGATGAAAGCGTTCGTTAATGAATTAATGCGCGACGCATCCGATGCGACACGGCGGCAAAAAGTGATCGGGATCACACGTTCCGATTCAATTCTCTTTCAATTCTCTTTTTCTTTCAGAGAGAGATTTTGAACGCTTTGAGAACGCGTGGAAAAAGCAGAAGAATGAGAACACCACCACTCTCTTTTTTATCATCGTCGTCAAAACGAAGGAGACGACAAAGAAGACGACGAAGAAGAAGTTGATGTGCAACGGCGTGCGTACCTTGAGTGCGTAGAAAAAAAGGAGGAATTGAGCATTCCCCTGACGCTTTTTCGCCGAAAAACTCTCATATATGAAATATCACAAAGAAGAAGCAAAAATATCTTCGCTCGAACGAACAGAAAGAGACCAAAAACACGAGAAAGAGAGAGAAAGAGCTTTCTTTTTTTTTTAACGCTTTTTCATATATCTCACTGCTCTGCCTAACACGTTTGTTGTTTTTACATACGCACTATTTTACGCGCGCTTTTACGCTAACGCTACTTTTTAAATACACGCATCATACTTTTATTAAGAAGTGTTGTTCTTTACCGCGGAGGACCTCATTAAATCGCTTTTACTACGGAGGCGCCTCTTTCTGCTCCGCTACCGTCGGCGATGACGATCCCGCTGAGAGGGTCGCCTCCTAATCCTCCTCCTCCGTTGGCAGGCGAGGAATAAAAAAACATCTCCCGCTCTTCTTTCGCCGAGGCGGCGTTGACGGCGTTGAACTTGTGGAACGCGAACAGAACGAGAAGCGAGGCGAAAGAACTGACGAAAAAGATCAAGTCGTACCAGGATTGGTAGAAGGTCTTTTCTGGTTTACTTTCCGCGCTCGCGTCCGCTTCTCCTTCTTCCATGCCGAAAAAGGTGTCGCTCAAGTCGTGCATGTCGCCGCCGAATAAGGAGAAGGTTTTACCGTCGCGGTATTGGCTCGGGAGCTGTTCGCGGACGAGCAAGACGGACGAGAGGAAGTATAAACCGACAATTTCCGTGCAGAAGAGGACGAGGGAGGTGGTGGTTTCCGAAACGTTGGAGCTGCCGGAGACGGAGGAGGCGATGGTACCCAACGCGTCAAACGCGCGCGAGAGGAAGTATAAGAAATTCCTCGTAGAAGAACCGACGAGAAACGCGATGAACGCGAGGGAGAGGTATTGAGAGAGCTGTTCCGCGGTAACGTTGACCGAGTGGGAGAGGAGGAGGAGTCGGAGCGTTTTCGTGACGACGTCGACATTTTTCGATTTGCCCAAAACGATTTGGCCAAACACCGAGAGAAGTTTGACCGCGCAACACACGG
>Ga0209630_10001443_pt1 | contig 25289 bp, 21 predicted proteins | sample COG_01_FD_184745 | JGI IMG/M metagenome (GOLD analysis project Ga0209630, IMG submission 184745) | Pelagic Microbial community sample from North Sea - COGITO 998_met_01 (SPAdes) (version 2) | ecosystem: Environmental > Aquatic > Marine > Neritic zone/Coastal water | place: Helgoland, sampling... | reverse complement strand
CGATAGGAATTTTCAACAAACTTTCCCAGACTTTAATCTGAAACTCGGTAGCCGCTAAATGTAACTTAATTTTTCCAGGTTGGCGCCAGTCTTCTCCATAAAAAAGCAGAACCTCGTGTTGAAACTCATCTTTAACCTGATCATAGGATGCATTCGGAAAGCATGATTTTAGACCATTGATAGCGTTAGCTTCATCTTTCTCAAAATGGATGTGGCATATTCCTCTATGTGTCGAAGCGATAATGACTTTCCCAAATGGACTATCGGCAAAGCAATAATTTATAGACAGACTATCGCCCCCGTTTTTAAATTCGCCTGGGGTCATGCGTTCGATGTTTACGAATAAATTATATAAACGATTAGATCCATACAATCCGGTGTCATGGGCAACGTCTAATAGCGTCATTCGACGTTTCAACAAACCTTTGGCGTAGGCAAGACTGATATTTTGAATAAATTTTTTGGGGCTAACGCCCGCCCATTCAGTAAATATTCGTTGAAAGTGAAATGGACTGACATTCACGGCTTCAGCAATTTGATTTAAAGAAGGTTGTTCTTTGAAATGATCATTAATATAGATAATGGCTTTTTCGATTAGTTCACAATTTGTGTACCGGTTCCCAATCATGATTTGGATCCTGTCTGCTATAATCTTGTTATATGACCATTTAAACATACCTCTATCAGTGTTATTGATCGACCCATTTCTTGCGGTTTTGGTGTTTATTTTTCGGCTAGGAACTTATTATAAAAAACATATAAAAATTCAATCAAGAAATAGCTCTAAATATGCACTGAAAATGCTAAAATAAATAGGGATCATTTTAAATAAGTTTTTTAACCTTCTCTATTTTGATTTCTTTATATTGCTCATCTCGTTTAAACGTTGCATAATGTGGAATTAAACTAAAATCTATAAAATCATAAAATCCACTATTTATAAGGAAGTCATTATGTTGGAAGAAATGGTAAAAATTACTTCGGAGGATGGTCATAGCTTTGATGGATTCCACTCGGAACCAGAGGGTCTAGCGAAAGGTGGTTTAGTTATTTTGCAAGAAATTTTTGGTATGACGGAACAATTAAAAAATGTTGCTAGATACTGGTCTAGTCAGGGGTATAATTGTATTTTGCCTGCAATGTATGATCGCATAAACGCGAGTACTGTTATTCCATTTTCTGATATGGAAACAGCTCAAGGAATGATGAAACAATTGGATTCAGAGAATGTTTTATATGATATAAAATCTTCAGTTGAATATGTTGAAAATGGTCGTGGAGTCTCGTTAATAGGATTTTGTTGGGGAGGTGGGGCAGCTGCTCGCATGGCTAGTTTAATTAATATTAGAGGCGCCGTAAGTTACTATGGTACAATGCTCACCGAGAATACAGCTGGTGGAGCTAAATGCTCGACTTTATTTCATTTTGGAGAGAATGATCCTCATTCACCGCCTGAAATTATAGAGCTAGTCAAAAAGAATATTCCAGATACCGAATTATATACTTACGATGCTGGGCACGCTTTTGCAAATGATGCGCGGCCAGATTTTTATTTTGAAGCCGCTACCTTAGACGCTCGCTCACGGACGTTAAATTTTCTTGATAATTTACATTATAGTTAATAATGATCAAAATAATAAAACAAAGAGGGACAATAAATGCATAGGCCTTGTTTATCTTCTGGTCCCAATCCCAAAACGTCCGATTATCAATTAATTGAGGGGATATACGATAAATTACTTACCCTAGTTGTCGAAGTCGCAACACTTATAAATAAAATGTTGTTGGATAACTCCCAACGGTTATCTGGATTTGTCTTTTAAAATGTCGAAATCTATACCTTGTACAGTCATGAGGGGTGGAACCTCTAAGGGAGTATATTTTTTAAAATCAGACTTGCCCAGTGACCCTAATGATCGAGATAGGGTGTTATTGGATATAATGGGTTCGCCTGACCATCGTCAAATTGATGGAATGGGTGGGGCAAATTCGCTGACCAGTAAGATCGCAATTATCAACAAATCTGATAAGAATGGCGTAGACGTTGATTACCTTTTTGGACAAGTTGCTTTGGAACGACCTATTGTAAGCTATGTTCAAAACTGTGGGAATATATTGGCTGGAGTTGGGCAATTCGCCATAGAGAAAGGTTTAGTTGCGGCCGTTGATCCAGTTACAAAAATAGTTGTTAATATGTTAAATAGTAACGATAACGCAATCGTTACCGTGAGTACGCCTGAGAAAATTATAAATTATGAGGGCGAGACCTCCATTGATGGTGTGCCTGGCACGGCCGCCGCTGTCCCTCTTAATTTTCTTAATACTGCCGGTTCAGTCTGCGGTTCATTGTTTCCTACAGGTAATAGGAAAGATGTGTCTGATGGTATTACGTTAACGTGTATTGATAATGGAATGCCATTAGTAATTATGAGGGCATCCGACTTTAATTTAATAGGAACCGAGACAGTAGATGAACTTGAGTTGAACGAGAGCTTAAAACGGCGTCTTGAACGAGTAAGATTAGATATTGGCCCGCGGATGAATCTTGGCGATGTTGAACAAAAGTCAGTCCCTAAAATGACACTTGTATCACCTCCCAAAAATGGAGGTTTAATTTCAACTAGATCGTTTATCCCACATGCGTGCCACTCATCAATTGGTGTTTTCGCCGCGGTTACTGTCGCGACCGCTAGTTTAATACCAGGAACATTAGCCGCAGAAATGATGGATGAAGCTGTCACTGCTGATGATGAATTATTTGTTGAGCACCCATCGGGAGCTATGGGTGTGCGTATTAAGGTTGAAATAAATGGAGAAAATATAGTTTTAAGAGAATCCGGATTTCTTCGAACAGCACGAAAGATCTTTGAAGGTTCCGTTTTTTTAAAATAGGAGAAGCTGATATGCCGAGAGGTATCGTAGATATTGATGGAATTAATTCGTCGGAAATGCTTGCCATAAAGAATAAAAAGACTCCAAACGATATTCCTTTCAATATTACAAAGATAGGTCACGTTGTTTTAAGATGTCAAAACATCGAGAAATCAGTTAAATTTTATACTGAGATTCTTGGATTTAGGGTCTCTGACGTATATCCACATAGTATGGTAGAAGGTAAGATGGTTTTTATGCGGTGTAACAACGATCACCATGGCGTTGCTCTCGTGGGTGGTATATCAAAACCCTCTGAGAATATTGAGTTGCATCATATGGCTTTTGAAGTTGATACTATAGATGAGGTCGTGCGTGCTAGAGATTATTTAATAAAAAATAATATTGAGATTCAATTTGAAGGTCGCCGTAGAGCAGGTGTACAAGTTGCGGTTGAATTTTTGGATCCTGATGGTCATTGGCTGGAAATATTTTGGGGATTGGATCAAGTTGAACCAGATGCTCTAGCCCGACCTCCAGAGCAATGGGTTGAAGAGTTTTCTTTGGAGGATGCAATCGACAATGCTCCGATTGGCCAAGATACTAAGCTGAGGGACATCTCTCTTAGAAAAGATATTAGAAAAGAATAATGGGATGAAACTCATTGTTCGTTTGGAATAAGTTCTAAAAACGATTACCCTCAAAAAAATATGTGGTCTCTTTTAAACGCCAATCGATTATAATTTTACCTTTCTTGAGTAACTTAATGAATATGTTTTTAGGGTTTTCTTATGTAAACTCTTTTGTAGTGTCTGCTGAACCGTTTACTCGTTGCGGTTTGACGATAGACCCAATTTTTTTTGATGTGGTTTGGTCCTGTGTCTAATCAAGTCATTATCCAAAAGAAACGAGGCCTGGCAATCTTTCTCACGATATTCGCCGGATGCGTTTTAGGAATAATGGATGCACTCAGTAAACAATTGATAGGGTCTTTTGAAGTTATTCAAGTGTTGTGGAGCAGATATTTCTTTCATTCAGTTATTGTTTTTGTATATCTAATCCTATTTTGTTCAAAGTCAGTTTTTATAAGTAAAAAACCAAAAATCCAAATTCAAAGGTCACTCGCGTTATTTGTTGCTACGATTGCAATGTATGTCTCATTAGATTACCTACCACTAGCAGACGCAGCCTCTGTCCAATTTTCTGCGCCAGTTCTTGTAACGCTAATTTCTGGAATTTTTCTCGGTGAAAAAATAGGGAAAAGAAGGTATATTGCTGTTATTGTTGCATTTTGTGGCGTGTTAATTATCGTCCAACCAGGTATAGAGTTTCGATGGGCTATGCTATTACCGTTGATTGCTGCTTTTATGCTAGCTATATTTTTAATTCAGACGCGAGCTCTTCAATCATTTGACAACGCTTATACGACATTATTTTACTCAACATTAATAGGAGCGATTGTTTTTATTATTGTCATCCCCTTTTTTTGGCGACAACCAACCTCCGAAGAATGGTTTTTTATGGTAGTTCAGGGTAGCCTTGGTGCAATAGGTCACTTGGCGATTATAAAAGCTTTGAAATACTCAACAGCATCATTTTTAGCCCCTTTTCTCTATTCTCAACTTCTGGTTGCGATAATTCTTAGTGTTATGTATCTAGGCGATCCGGTTACCATTATGATGTGCCTCGGAGCATTTCTTATTATGGCTAGTGGAATATACATATGGTATCGAGAAGTGTTTTTGATTAATGTCGGATCACCCTAATTTGTTATATTTTTAAATAAGCATGGATCAATATTTTGGGGAGCTATTATTGACTTATTTGATTACTGGTTGTTTATTAAAAAAACGAGTTCAGGTAGTGGCTACCCTAGTTGATTATTTTTTATATTTTCAAAGGAGCAACTGTAATGTCAGGTCAAACAATTGAATACTCTACACGAAATAATGAAACTTTTAGCGGTTATTTATCAAAACCAAATGAGGATGGATCATTCCCTGGAATTTTGCTAATCACTGCAATTTTTGGCGTGGATGACGAGATGAAAGAGTTAGCCGATGCTTGGGCCAATGATGGCTTTATTGTATCAGTGCCTGATATATTTTGGCGTCAAGTGCCCGGACCAACTGCAGATATTGAAGTTGCGAAGGGGCGAATGAATGATTTTGATCCAGATCAAGGAATGAGAGATATTGAGGATTTAATTGCAAATCTGAGAGATAATAAAGAGTGCAATGGGAAAGTTGGTGTTCTTGGCTTCTGTTTTGGTGGACGTTTCGTCCACCTCAGTGCGGCACGGTTAGACATTAATGGTGGGGCGTCTTTTCATGGTGCTTTTATAGGTAAACATTTAGATGAAACATCTAATATTAAATGCCCTGTCAGTCACCACTTTGGTGGGGATGATCCAGTGGTGCCTATGGATGAGGTGAATGCCATTAGAGAGGCTTATGGCAAACTCTCTAATTCGGATATTGGAGTTTATTCAGGCGTTGGTCATAACTTTGGAATGCCTTACAAACAGGGCTATGATGCGAATGCAGCTCGCGTATCTAGGGCAGCGGCTCTTAAGGTATTTCGGTCTATGTAAAATTGAGGAATTTTATTTTTTTGTGACCGATCAAGTCAACTATAATTTATTTGCTCGATGAAGAGAATTGCGAGCCTATCATGAAAAAAGATTTTTGTTTGTGGGAGTTTCTATTTCTTAATAAAGCAATATAGTCAGTTATCTAGCATGTACTTAATAATCTTTATTTTAATTTGTTAAATAATGAGGCGTTTTAGAATGAAACCAGGCAAAAGTCTTAAATTTCTGTTTGATGGGAAAGATGAAAGAGAAATTACCATAAACAATCTTGTTGTTGCGGGTTGGACAGGCCGCAATGTTGAAGCTATGGAAGCGCATATTCTTGAGTTAGAAGAATTAGGAATTGCTCGGCCATCCCGGATGCCAACTTTTTACCGATGTTCTGTAAACCAGTTGACCACCGACAGAGATTTTCAAGTAATTGGAAATAATTCAAGTGGCGAAATTGAGTTTATAATTCTTTCTTTAGAGGATGGATATTGGATAGGTCTTGGTTCAGATCATACAGATAGAGTTGTGGAAGCGACTGATGTTACACTCTCCAAACAAATGTGTTCTAAGCCAATCGCAAATATTTTATGGCGATTTGATGATGTCAAAGACCATTGGGATAAATTAATTCTTCAGTCTACGATTAAGAATGATGGCACCGAAGAGCTGTATCAAAAGGGACCAGTGACCACTATGCGTGACCCAGAAGAGTTAATTTCACTATATACAAATGGTGGGAAACTTAATCTGGGTACCTTGATGTTTTGTGGGACGCTAGCAGTTGAAGGTGGGGTTCGCTCTGCGGAGACTTTTCATGGTAGCTTGAAAGATGTTGAGATGAACCGTACAATTTACTTTGATTATAGAGCTATAAGCCTGCCAGCTGAAGAATAAATAGGAGTTTTAAATGGGAAAAGGTAAGCCACATATAGAATTTATGCCATTAGATATGGAAGATGGTTGGGAAGTGCCACCTGGTTATCCAGAGGGTATGGAACAAAAAGTTTTAACGTCCGATTTGGATGAAAAGAAAAAAACAGGTAGCCGTTCTCGGTTCCTTCGTATTAAGCCAGGGGTCTATTCAACCGAGCCTTTTGTTCATGAGCATTGGGAAGAGGTATATCTGGTTAAGGGAGACATGATTGTTGGTAACGATGAGAATGGTGAAGGTGGTGAGAAATTTAACGCTCCCACGTATGCATGTCGACCGCCAGGCGTTTATCATGGACCGTTTAAATCGGTCGAAGGTTGTGTTATGTTTGAATTACATTATTTTTATGAACCTGATCAAAGCTAATCAATCTGCTATAAAAACTAGAGATTAGTCGATAATTATTTTCAACATACTTATTTCTGAACACCAAGGAAATTAGTGGGGACTCATTTAAAGAATAGGAGCAACTTTTGGAAGTATCAAAATGTTAAAAACTGGTGCTGAACACCTAGAGAGCCTTAGAGATGGACGAACCGTTTTCATTGGTAAGGAAAAGGTTGATGACGTTACTTCGCATCCGGCCTTTATTAATGCTGCCAAAACAGTTGCAACTTTATATGATGCAAAGCACGAACCAGAATATCGCGATATACTATCTTATGAGGAAGATAATGAGCGATATTCTATGTGGTTTCTTAAGGCTAAGACACGAGATGACCTCAGAAAACGAACATCTGCGCATAAACGCATAGCGGATCTATCTTGTGGTTTATTTGGACGATCCCCTGATCATGTTGCGAGTTTTGTAACGGGTATGTCAACGAATCCCTCAATTTTTGATTCGGGTGATCATAAGTTTAGTAAAAATTTGATTTCTTATTATGAGCACATGCGTAAAAATGATATTTTTGCGACTTATGCTGTTTTACCTCCACAGGCAGCTAGAAATCCAGACTTTTATGAAAAGCAAAATCTCCCAGTTCCTACGCTCCGCGTTATTCGAGAAGAAGATGATGGCGTTGTAATTTCGGGAATGAAAATGCTGGCGACGAGCGCAGTTTTTTGTAATGAAATTTGGGTTGGCAATCTCCTGCCTTTGGCGCCTAGTCAGGTTAAAGAGGCTATTACTTGTGCCATGCCATGCAACGCCAAAGGTTTATCACTTTGGATGAGACAGCCGATATCACTTAATGCTGATAATGAGTTTGATAGTCCGTTAACATGGAAATTTGATGAAACTGATGTTCTTGTAATTTGTGATGAGGTAAAGATTCCATGGGATAAAATCTTTGTTTTGGATGATGCAATCTTAGCTAGAGAAATTTATATAAAAACTCCAGGCCATTGTTACGGTAACCATCAGGCAAATGTAAGATATTGGTCAAAAATGCAATTAATATTAGGTCTTTGCTCTAAAATTACACAATCGACAGGAGCGGATCAGATCCCGGCAGTAAGAGAAGTTATCGGAAAAATGTCAGCACAAGAGGCAACATTATCGGCGATGATTCATGGGCAAATTGAAGCGGCAGAAAATTGGCCAGAAAATTATTTAACGTATAATAGACGAATGATGTATGCCGCTTTAGATTGGTGTACAGATAAGTATTCAGGGATCATTGACGAACTCCGAACTTTATGTGGTGGTGGAGTTTTTCAAATGCCTGCTAGTGTGAATGTGATGCATGATGAAAAATTAAAGGAGGATTTTGAGAAATACTTCCAAACTCCTCAAATGGAGGCTCTAGATAGAATGAAGCTTATGAGGTTGGCATGGGATTTCGTTGGTTCAGAATTTGCTGGCAGGCAACAACAATATGAGAAATTTTATGCAGGTGCATCATTCATTATTAGAAATCACTCTCACCGTGAAACCGACTGGAATTTTTTTAATGGTATAGTCGATGACTTTATGAATGAATATGATGTTCCAGATATAAAATAATAAGAAACTTTGTAAATGATTGGTGAACCGACTAAACATCCCAAGAGTTATAAAACCGTTGTACATATGTTACATGATGCGGCTGTTAAATTTCCCAGTTCAATAGCTTTGGTTTATAAAAATCGCGAATTGAATTACCAAGATTATTTCCAATATGTGATGGGTTTTTCAAAAAATCTTAGGTCCATTGCCAACCTAAAGAGTCTGAAAGGGCATAGAGTAGCGGTTATTTGCAGTAATTCTATGGATATGGCTATCAGTTTATTTGCGGTGCATGCAGCGGGCGCACAAGTAGTCCCTATAAACCCTATTTATACAACCCGAGAGATAACCTTTATTTTGACCGATTCTGATCCAACGATCGTTATTTTTGATCAAACAATTGAGGCAATAGTTGCACCTATTATTGGTAGACTTAAAATTCGGTATTTTATTAAAGTGGATGGCGAAGATAATATGCTTCCTAAAACATGGCGAGATAAAGAAGACGCAGATATTTATTCAATGCTAGAACCAGAAGATTTAGCAACGTTACAATACACGGGTGGTACAACTGGTTCACCAAAAGGCGTAAATATTACTCATGGTCAATTATCGATAAACATTACTCAGCGTGAAGCAAGTTGGCCAACAATTGAGGGCCAGGAGAAAATACTCTGTGTCATGCCTTTATTTCACGTATTTGCTACCTCGATGGCTCTTTATTTAGCAGCTTTTAGTAAAGGCCGGATGCACATTATGAAAAAATATCATCCAGAGTTAGTCTTGCGAGCAATAGAAAATAACGGGATAACCTTGTTACCCGTTGGTCCCTCAATTTTTCATAACCTAATGAACTGTGAAATTTTTAATACTACCGACTTTTCGACTTTAAGAATCGCTTATTCAGGGTCAGCGCCCTTGCCAGATGTCACATTACAACGTTGGGAGAATGAAACAGGGTGTATAATATTAGAGGGCTATGGACAAACTGAAGCAGGACCCCTTATCTCTGCTAATGTCCAAGGTTCGGAAATTATCGTTGGTTCAGTGGGAAAAGCGCTAATAGATACTGAAATTGAAATTGTCGATGCGGAAACTGGGGAACAAATACTTGATATTAAAGAAAAAGGCGAAATACGCGTTAAAGGACCTCAAATAATGTCTGGTTATCGAAATAATCAGGCCGAAACAGACGAAGCTTTGAGAAATGGTTGGCTGTATACAGGAGATATAGGTGAATTAGATGAAGCTGGAAACTTATTCATACGGGATCGTAAAAAGGATATGGTTATCACCGGTGGCTATAATGTTTATCCCAGAGAAATTGAAGAAACTTTATATAGACACCCTGATATTTTAGAAGCGGCTGTCATTGGCGTTGCTGACGAATATAGAGGGCAAGTTTTACATGGTTTCGTGACGGTAACACGAAGATCGCAAATTAATTCAGCTGAAATTCTAAATTATTGTCGAGTGGATCTGGCTGAATATAAAATTCCTAAAAGGATTTTTATTGTGGACCAAATTCCAAGAACAATTATTGGAAAAATAGATAAAAAAGCAATAAAAGACCTTTCATGTGGATAGTAAAATAGAACACCTTACGCACATACTGACCAGATTGGACAAATTTCATTGGCTGATTATTGGTTTTATCTAGTAGAAACTTTTTATAAATCTATTAGTGCATAGTATTTATTTTATACCACTCATAAGTTTCCTTAAGCCCTTCTTCTAATTTTATACTAGATTCCCATCCAAGATTTTTGATGCGGTCACTATTGAGCAGTTTTCTTGGTGATCCATCTGGTTTGCTATCGTCGAAGATTAATTTACCTTTAAAGCCGACAATATCGCAAACTTTTATAGCTAGTTCCTTTATTGTTATTTCTTCACCTGTTCCAATATTTATTGGAATATCGTCATTATAAAACTTTAATAAGTGAATTAAGGCACGGGCACAATCATCAACATGTAAAAATTCACGTAATACAGATCCTGTACCCCAAACACTTAATTCATGTTCATCATTAACTTTGGCTAAATGTGCGCGCTGCATTAATGCTGGGATTACGTGTCCACTATTTACGTCAAAATTATCATGGGTACCATATAGGTTATTTGGCTGAGCTGAAATATAGTCCCGTCCATATTGCGTTTTATATGCCTGACACATTTTAATACCGGAAATTTTAGCAATAGCATACCATTCGTTTGTTGGTTCAAGTCTCCCTTGTAGTAGAGCCTCCTCAGTCATTGGTTGCTCTGCCTCGCGTGGGTATATGCAAGCTGATCCAAGAAATAAGAGCCTATTTATCTCATTTATGTGAGCTCCATGAATTATATTGCTAGCAATTGTAATGTTTTCATAAATAAATTCTGCTGGTCGTGTGGAATTTGCTAAAATACCTCCAACTGTAGCGGCGGCGATAACTATTATATCTGGTTTAGTCATTTTCAAAAATTGATTTACGCTTAATTGGTCAAGTAGGTCCAATTCTTTTCTATTCGGAGCTATAATTAAACATTCCTCTTTTGAGAGCTCTCGAACGACAGCACTTCCGACCATTCCGGTGCTGCCAGCCACCCAAATTTTTTTACCCCTAAGCTTAAATAGTTCTATCAAGATATTTCCTAATTTTAATTATTTCTTTTAATATTTTCAAAATTTTTCAAATCATATTGCACCATCTCGCTGACTAATTCTTTAAAGCTTGTTTCGTGCCTCCAACCAAGCTTATCTCGAGCTTTTTTTGGATCTCCTAATAAACTGTCTACATCATTAGGTCTAAAATAGTGGGGATCAATTCTAATCAAAACGTTCCCACTCTTTGAGTCAATGCCGGTTTCATCAACCCCACGTCCTTGCCAAATAATTTCACGTCCAATTTCAGAAAATGAGAGTTCTACAAATTCTTTTACAGTGTGCTGTTCACCTGTCGCTAGAATGTAATCATCAGGAATTTCTTCTTGTAACATTTTCCACATACCATAAACAAAGTCCCTGGCGTGACCCCAATCACGAGCCGCGTTAATATTCCCAAGAAACAGTGTACTTTGTTTATTTAATTCAATAGCAGCAACAGCTCGTGTTATTTTTCTCGTTACAAAAGTTTCACCCCTTAAGGGGCTCTCATGATTAAATAAAATTCCATTGGATGCATGTATACCATAGGCATTTCGATAATTTACTGTTGTCCAAAACCCATATAGTTTAGCGGTAGCATATGGGCTCAGAGGGATGAAGGGTGTATTTTCATTCTGGGGAGATTCTACACTACCCCCAAATAACTCAGACGTTGAAGCTTGGTAGAACTTAGTATTATTTGTTAAACCGAGAATTCTAATAGCCTCTAGAATACGGAGTGTGCCGAGACCGTCAACATTTGCTGTGTATTCGGGTGTATCGAAACTCACCTGAACATGACTTTGTGCTGCTAAATTATAAATCTCATCCGGCTGTGTAGTTTGTACCAATCTTATTAGATTTGTTGGGTCGGTAAGGTCACCATAATGCATAAAGAAATTTCTACCGCTATCATGAGGATCTTGATATAAATGATCTACTCGCGCAGTATTAAAGGAAGACGATCGACGTTTAATGCCGTGAACTATGTAATCTTTATTAAGCAAGAATTCAGCTAGATAACTCCCATCTTGACCCGTAACTCCTGTGATCAGCGCTACTTTTTTAGTCACCAATGCTCTCCAAATTAGTACTTGGAAGAAAATTACGCCAAATGCCGCGAGTGTCGAAAACCTTTTTATTGTTTAAGATTGATTTGTCGATCTTGATAAATTCCCTATGATCCGTTAGAAGAATGATTATTCTGGATCGTGATATTGCGTCCTCAAAATTACAAAATTCGATATTAAGAATTTTGCATAGCTTATCTGGCAAGCTTTTAATATTAGGATCTGCTACTAATATTTGGCCTTTGTGGTGTTGCGAGAGTCTTTCAACAATTTTTATTGATGGGCTTTCTCTGAGATCATCGATATCAGATTTATAAGTTAAACCAAGACAAGCAACTGTCGTATTATCGTCTACTGAGTTGAGAATTTTTTGAACTATCCAAGCTGGTTTGTTATCATTGACATGGCGACTTGCTTGTATGAGCGGCGTTTCTTCAGGTGCAGCGTCTACGATAAACCATGGGTCAATAGCTATGCAATGTCCTCCAACGCCGGGCCCTGGTTTTAGAATGTCAACGCGTGGGTGGCGGTTTGCTAGTTTTATTAAATCCCAAACATCAATATCTAACTTATCACAAACAAGTGATATCTCATTAGCAAAGGCGATATTTGTATCTCTATAAGCATTCTCAGTAAGCTTTACGAGCTCAGCAGTTTGGGCATTTGTAACGTGACATTCGCCTTTTACAAAAAGACGATATAAGCTCTCTGCTTCATCACCGCATTGTTTCGTAAGCCCCCCAATCACACGATCATTATTCACTAATTCTATTAGAACCCGCCCCGGTAAAACGCGTTCGGGAGAATGTGCCACATAGATATTTTTACCGTCTATTTTTAGACTGTTATCTGATTCTGAAAACTCAATATCTTGTCGGATATTAGAGAGCCATTTTGCAATTCGTTGGGTAGTCCCAACCGGAGATGTCGACTCCAATACGATTAAGTTTTCTCCTTTAATAACCGGGGCAATTGACTCTATAGCTTGCTGCAAAAAAGTTAGATCTGGTTTCTTTTTCTGTGTAAAAGGTGTAGGCACTGCTATTATAAAGGCATCAGCGGGTTCTGGAATTATCGATGCAACAAGATTTTTAGAGTTAACTGCACTACGCACTAAAACTTCTAGGTCTGGCTCAATAATATGTGTATTGCCTTCATTAATAGTTTTAACGGTTGATACATTTGTATCAACACCAATGACGCTTATGCCTTTATTGGCAATAATAGCAGCAGTCGGAAGTCCAACATAGCCAAGACCTAACACTGATACTTTTTTATATTTTGTAACCATTTTAGGGGCCACTTATAAGTTTCTCCATTATTCTCGCACCAGCCTGACCGTCGCCGTAAGGATTATGTGCGCTAGACATTGCTTTATATAGTAGTTTATCATCAAGTAAACTAAAGGCTTCATTTATAATATTACGTCTACTGGCGCCTACTAGTTTAATTGTACCGGCATCTAGTCCCTCAGACCGCTCTGTAACATCTCTCAACACTAAAACTGGTTTTCCTAGAGCTGGTGCCTCTTCTTGGATGCCGCCAGAATCAGTTATAATAAAAAATGATTTTATCATTAGATAAACAAAGTTTAGATAATTCTGAGGCGGTACTAGATGAATATTTGCATGCCCCCCTAGTATTCGCGTTACAGGTTTCTGTACATTAGGATTTAAGTGTACGGGATATATAATTTGTACATCTGGTCTATCTGCTATGATTGCTAGAGCTTCGCAGATTTCTTCAAACGCTTCACCAAAGTTTTCTCTTCGGTGTCCGGTAACTAATATAATTTTCTTCTTATTAATCAACCTTATTATTTCTGGGTTTATTGACTGGATTATATTTTTCTTTGCTTCAATTCGACGAGATATATCAAGTAAGGCATCAATTACTGTATTTCCTGTAATATGAACGTAAGTCTCAGGGATACCACTTTTTAATAAATTTTCTTTAGCTTTTTGTGTTGGCGCGAAATGTAAATCACAAATCGTATCGGTTAATCTTCTATTCATTTCCTCTGGCCATGGGGAGTAAATATTATTGGTTCTGAGGCCGGCCTCAACATGAGCTACTGGAATTTTTGAATAATAACAGGCTAAAGCAGCTACGAAGCTCGTAGTTGTGTCTCCGTGAACCAAGACCCTATCTGGTTTGCATTCGCCTAAAACTTCACCGAGTCTTTTTAAGCAAATTGCAGTTAGATCTACTAAATTTTGATCCGGTGTCATAAGATCCAAATCATAATCAGGTTTGATCTCGAATAACTCTAAAACTTGGTCCAGCATATCTCTGTGTTGAGCTGTAACGCAGATTAAACTCTCGATGCTAGTTTCGTTCTCTAACGCTTTTATCACCGGGGCCATTTTTATAGCCTCTGGGCGAGTTCCAAAAATACTTAAGATTTTTATCAATTAATACTCACCCTCCTGTTTACCTCAAAATTATTATTTAAAGAAATTATATTTATTATAATCAGTTATAAGGGTTTAACCACGTTATTTAGAAAATAGTATAAAATATTCTATCAAATTACGTTGTATTGTTTTTGTTTAATGCATTACTCCGGCCCACATTAACCAAAATGGTAAATCCAGCATTTATAATTACCTTTTGAATAAGTAACAATTATTTTGATCTAATTTCCGATATAAGTTTTTTAAAAGTTGATAGATTGACTGCTCCTGGAATTACTTTTGTATCAATTATAAATCCCGGTGTTCCCGATATTCCCAGTTCACGCGCTAAAAGTTTATTATTCGCAAGTATTTTATTAATAGGATCTGAAAAAATTTCTTTTTTTATAAGTTTTTCACTAATTCCGAACGATTTTACTACTCTCATAATACGTTTTCTGGATAGTTTTCCAGACATGCTCATAAAACTACTGTGTAATTTTTCATATAGTGGTTTATTGTAAATCCAACTTGCTAAAGCGACCCGAGCCGCAAATTCTGAAGAAGGTGCTAAAATTGGCAATTCCTTCAAAACGACTCGGATATTAGTGTCTTCTTCCAATAATTTTTTAATCACTTTGAGAGAACTTTTGCAATAGCCACAATTATAGTCAAAAAACTCAACGACAGTAATATCACCATTTGGGTTTCCAATTATGGGCGTTTGCGGGTCATGGAATATCAGTTTTTTATATTTTTTAATATTCTTCTTGCGGGTATTAGATATTTGATTTTGACTTTTCTCACGCATTTTCTGGACTGACTCAACAATCAGTTCTGGATTATTTTTAATAAAACTTTTAATTAAATTTTTAACTTCTTCTCTCTGACTTGAATTTAGAACTTCTGCTTTATTTAATTGTTGCGAGAAAATTATTGGGGACTTCAATATCGAGGCTAATTGTATAATTAATAATATGCTGATTAGCTTATAAATATTCGTTAACATTAACAAACGGCTCCTGAATTTATTTTTTCATTTTTAAAGTATCAGAATTTAATTGCTTTATATACTATACTCTTTGAATAAATTAAGTGTTTTTATTTAGATAAAATAATATTATTAAACGATGCGATGGTCTCTTTATTTTGAAAAGATTTGCTACTTTTTACCCAGAATCCGAAAAAAACAATATTAGTATTCACGATGTTGTCTTTCGGCCAAATTTCGTTGTAAATAGACTCAAGATTTATATTTTCTGAGTGCCACTTATCAACATTTTCAAGGCCGCCCCGTGCAATATACTCGGGAATTTTACCATTAAATTGCGAAGTTCCTCGCAACAAAGCATTGCGATGCCATATTATTTTAAGTACTCGATCATAGGCTGGGTATCCGACATCACCGTATGCAATTAATTTGTCTGTCCAAAGCTTAGCATCTGATTGACCCCCATAAAATCCAATTAAAATACACACTGGATGATCAAGATTTTCAAATACTGGGATTTTCCAATTCCATGAAAAGAAAGGAGTGGCTAATAAGTTTGCATCAACTCTTTTAACGAGAATGTAAGGATTTTTATGATTTAATAAATTTAGTGCTAAGCTCTCATCTTTGACAATAGTTTGAGTAAATTCTTGAGAAAAATTAGTTGAAGCACCAGTGTCAATTAGCCACTCAGAATTCAATAAGGGGTTTTTAAAGGGGAATGCTGGACTAAATATATTGAGTTTACCTTCGGGAGTAACTTGAGCTTTGGGATGTGCACACCCTGCTAGTAATAGAACCGAAAAGATTAGCACAAGATAATTATATTTTAATATTATTTTTTTTATCATTTTTCTATTTATAGATGTCGCTGTGCAGCTAAGCTTATGTCTTCTGCACGTAACCAACTTGAAGACCCGGCTTTTAATTTCCGCTGTGCCCTTCTGGCATGACGCAAAGCATCTTGATATCGCCCTCGGATGAATGACTCCTCTGATAGTGCGTGCCAACTTTTACCAAGATTACCAAGTCTGCCATATGCTATACCTAGCTGACGCCACATTCGAGGATTGTAACGTTCCGCCAATAATGAATATTCTAAATGGATTATTGCCTCTTTCAGATATTCTGGTTTGTTTATTTGAATTTGCACATCAGCAAGTGCTGAGCGAAGCAGTGGCGAATCTGGCATTAATCTTACCGATTTTTTTAGGGAATTTAAAGCTTTCTGAGTCTGCCCTAATTCAAGAAAAATCTGTCCATTTAATTCTTCGTAAAACGGATTAGACGGGTATTCCTCGGTCAGTTGACTCAGAAGTTCAATCGCTTTATCCATATTTCCAACACGGAAGTAAGCCATTGTGTGCGCATATTTATTGAATGGTTTCGTTTTTAATTTTGTATAAACACGTAGCGTTTCTGATAGTGGTTTTGTATATCCAAAAATTTTTGCTTTCATAACCGCATAATCTTCTTCTAATTTTTTTGATAACCTGATATTTGAATATTTTGAGTGTTTTATATGAAAACGAATTGATTGTATTCGGTTTTGATTTAATGGGTGAGTTCTAACATATGGATCTTGATGATTTTTATTCAATAGCTCTTGGTTTTGAAGTGTTTCCATAAATTCTAATAAGCCGATTGCTGATTGCCCACTTTTTTCTAGATATTTAAGACCTGCTTGGTCGGCTGCGATTTCTTGGGCCCTACTAAAGCTTAGGTATTTCTTTATACCAACATCTCTTCCTAATTGAATTGCAGCAGCGCCGGCATTTGGACTTCCGGCCATAATCGCTACACTACCGAGCATCAAGCCCATTAAAGTTGAAGTAGATGATCTCTTTCGGGCTTGAGAGGCGCGAATTAGATGGCCACCCGAAATATGACCCATTTCGTGGGCAAGAACACCAAGAATTTGATCAAAATTTAGACTATTTAAAATGAGGCCTGTGTGTATAAAGATTTTTTGTCCACCAGCGACGAATGCATTTAGGGATTGATCATTAACTAAGTATAATTTAACCGATTTAGGATTTAAATTTGCGGCATTGAATAATGGGCGGGTTGCCTCATACAAGATATTTTCAATTTCAGCATCACGAAGGATGGGTATTCCTCTCGCGCAAACGTCTACTGTATTCAACTGTATTAAAATAAAAATGAAACTAGCGAAGATTTTCATTTTCATGCAATTATTCGACCTTTTTTTAATTTGACTCATTGTACGCTGTGCCATTTGGCTTATACTTACGATGTCATTAAGTTAAAGTCATTATAAATTATGTCAAATACAAGGTGCTTAAATAATGAATATGCTGAATTATAAAAATCTGCAATATTTTATATTAATAATTTCTGGATTTTTGCTTGTATCTTGTAGCTCTCAAGTTCCCCAAAAAGTTGGCAACGAGGGGTTTGTTAAAGGTTTTATGGGAGGCATTGTCGCAGATGAACCAAAGGCCGCCCTCGAGGGTAAGAGAGTTCTATCAGCAGGTGGAAGTGCTGCTGATGCTGCTACTGCTGCCTATTTCACTTTGGCTGTTACCTTACCATCCAAGGCCAGTCTCGGTGGCGGCGGGGTTTGTATCGTTTATGATCCTAAAACAAATAAAACAGAGTCACTTGATTTTCTAAATCGTCTCCCATCTGATACCCCAGCTACTCGTTCGCGACCAAGTGCCGTACCTGGGAATCCACTTGGAATATTTGCACTACATTCAAGATATGGCCGTTTTCAATGGTCGAGTTTAGTATCGGTTGGGGAAAAATTAGCACGTTTCGGTATTCAAGCTTCTCGAACTTTAATTAGAGATATAAGACAGGTGAAAGGAGCACTCCTTGAGGATAGGGCTAGCAGAGCTATATTTGTGAAGAAGAATGGCAACATTATTAATGAAGGAGATTTTTTTCGTCAGATTGATTTAGCTATCTCTCTCTCGAACATTAGGCAATTTGGTCCAGTCGATTTTTATAATGGAAGGTTAGCTAAAGGGCTTGTAGATTCTGTCAAAGATGCGTCTGGAACCTTGGAAGCGGGAGATCTTAAAAAATTTCGGCCAATTTGGAGCGACACATTAGCATTAAAGTTTGGTTTAAATGAAATAAATTTTGTCCACCCTCCGGCGTATGGTGGGGTAACAGCTGCACAAGTATTCCAAATATTAAATAATAACGGGTTGTTTAAAGATGCCACCGAGCAAGAACAAATTCATATTTTGGTGGAAGCTGTCAGGAGAGTAAATCTGGATAAGCAGAGTTGGCTATCAGATGACTTCGCATTGATTGGAAATGTGCGTGACTTAATTTCTAGAGAACACGCCATTCGATTAATGAAAGATTTCCAAAAAGGCAGATATGCTGAGCTAGATCCAAGACTATCACGAACAAGTAATAGAAGTGAAAACCCCTCAGCCACGGGGTTGGTGGTGGTAGACCGAGAGGGTTTAACAATTACATGCTCTTTTACGATGAATAATATTTTCGGAAATGGTCGTATAGCTAGAGGAACAGGCATTATGTTGGCTGCAGCTCCCATCAATATAGGAAAAGGACCTTCAGCGTTGGGACCAATAATAGTTAGAAATAAGATTTCAAAGAATTTATTTTTTGCTGGGACAGCCTCGGGTGGTGCCCCATCGATAACTGCGCTAATGCAAGTAGTTAACGAGGTAATGGTTAATGGAAAAACTCTTCGGGATGCGCTTCGTACGCCAAGAGTTCATCATGGTGGAATGCCAAGTATTACTTTTTATGAGCCAGCTTTGAATAAAGTCATTCAAAAATACTTATTAAATGCGGGACATGAATTATTAAAAATACCGAGTTTGGGGCAAGTAAATGCTATTTATTGTCCAGGTGGTCTTCCTAGAGATGATGTATGCCAGTTTGAGGCTGACCCCAGAGGGAGTGGCTTAGCCACAGGAGCTACAAAATAATATGGTTTTAAAAATCGCAGGGCGTTCGCAGATTTCTCCTTTTATAGTGATGGATATTATGCGAATGGCTAATCAACTCTCAATGACAGGTAGTGATATTATTCATTTAGAAGTTGGTCAGCCGAGTACAAAGGCACCAAGAGCCGTTTTGGAAACAGCAAAAACTGCGTTGGACCACAGTTTACTTGGATATACGGATGCGCTTGGACTAACGGATTTAAGAGAGCGCCTATCCACTTATTATAAAGATTATTATAATTGTGCTATTTCTTCAGACCGAGTAATAATTACTACGGGTTCATCAGGGGCGTTTTTGTTATCATTTTTGAGCGTGTTTGAAGTTGGCGATAAAGTTGGTCTCGTCGTCCCTACATATCCAGCTTATAGAAATATTCTAAAGGCGATTGGAGTTGAGATTTTAGACATTCATGTTAGTCATGAATCAGATTTTCAACCCAATATTGAGATACTCGAACGTATAGACTGTAAATTAGATGGTTTAATAATTGCTAGCCCGTCCAACCCAACAGGAAGTATGATAAAAAAGCCAATATTTCAAGAGATATTAGACTGGTGCTCGCGAAAAGAAGTTAGAGTAATTTCGGATGAAATTTATCATGGCATCACATATGGTGAAAAAGCTGAAACAGCGCTGTCATACAACGAAGATGCAATAATTATTAATAGCTTCTCGAAATATTTTTGTATGACTGGTTGGCGCCTAGGTTGGATGGTGGTGCCCGATAGTTTAGTTAGAACCATTGAAAGATTGGCTCAAAATTTATTTATTTCCCCTCCAACAATTTCACAGCTTTCAGCAGTCTCAGCTTTCGAGTGTTTGGGAGACTTAGATAGAAATGTTTTACGTTATGCTGAAAATCGAAAAATCTTACAAGAAGAATTGCCTAAAATAGGTCTAAGAAAATTTGCGCCATCAGACGGAGCATTTTATCTATATGTTGATGTTAGTGATTATACTGACGACAGCTTTTCTCTATGCCAAACCATATTGACCAAAGTTGGGCTCGCTATTACTCCGGGTACTGATTTTGATAGTCGATTTGGTAACCGTTATGTCCGACTATCATTTGCTTCCTCTACATCTAATGTAAGTTTCGCAATTAAAAGGCTGGCGAAATTTCTTTCTAAATAGATTTTTAACCATTAGTGATTTTTTTCCACCAACCACCACGGGTGCTTTTTTGATCTTTGGCTTTATCTTCGCCTACCACAGTTATGTTTGGATTATAAGAAGAGTTCGATAACGAGTTTTCATTTTTATCATCTATAGATTTGTTATTGTCTTCTCTATTTTGGTCATTGACCGCTTCTTTATCAGATATACGTTCTATAGCATGGCTATTATCGTCATTTTTTATCTCTATTGAGTTTAGTTTTTGACTTGATTTTTGTCCCACATCTTGAAAGCTATTATCTTTAACGACTTTTATACTAGTATGCGTTTGTTTGGTTAAATCATCATTGGATAATAGATTTTTCTGATCATCGGTTAAATTTGGAGCCGAATCTCTGTTCTTATTTCTACCGCCTCTGCGGCCACGACGGCGACGAACATTCTTTTCCTTCGTGTCTGAACTTGGAAGATCCTTGCTTTTATCGCTTATTGTCTTGTCTTTAACCTCGGTTTCGTCCTTATTTTCTTGATCAGCTACATCTGATGGTTCTTCAATCTTAGAATTTTCATAATCGTTTTTACGTAAACGATTTCTTTTCTTTCTTTTCTGAATATTTCTTGTATGTCCGTTAGAATTATCCGGTTGTTTGCCTTGAAAATCATTCTTTTGTTTATTATTTGGAGTTTTATTTGTAATAAACTCGGGAGGAATTAATTTATCATCCTCTAATAAAATTAATTTAAGTGCAAATTTGGTTTCAATTGCTGTAATTGAATCTCGTTTGTGGTTCAATATGTATAGTGCAACTTGAGAGTGCACTGACACCTCAACCTCATCTAATTTGTTTTGGCTGCAATGTTCATCAATTCCACGGAGTACGTGGAGAGCTGTCGATTCAATTGATCGTCGATGTCCCGACCCACCACAATGAAGGCAAATTTCTGTCATAGTTTCAGTGATGCTAGTTCTTAAACGTTGTCTGGATAACTCTAATAGGCCAAAAGGCGAAATCCTACCTATTTGAATACGGGCCCGATCTTTGCGCATTGAATCTTTTAAACGACGCTCTACCGCTGTTTGATTTCTATTGACCTCCATGTCAATAAAATCGATTACAATAAGACCAGCCAAATCTCTCAGTCTTAACTGTCGCGCCACTTCAGTAGCTGCTTCTAAATTCGTTTTAAAAGCCGTCTCTTCAATGCTTCGGCCCCTGGTGGCCCGACCTGAGTTTACGTCAATTGCTATTAAAGCTTCGGTTACATCTATTACGATATAACCTCCTGATTTTAGCTGAACCTGGGGAACATTAATAGTCGATAATTCAGACTCAATATTATATTGGTTAAAGAGAGTTACAACATTATCCTTATAAGGTTGCACCTTCTTTGCATGACTGGGGACCAGCATTTTCATCAGATCTTTTGCTTGTCTGTAGCCTTCATCTCCAGATACTACTACCTCTTCTATATCTTTACTGTAGTGGTCACGTATTGCCCTTTTTATAATACTTCCTTCTTCATGGATTAGGCATGGAGCGGTCGATTTTAAAGTTAGATCACGTATGCTAGTCCACAATTTTATTAAGTATTCATAATCTCGTTTAATTTCCGCCTTGCTTCGATCTGATCCAGCCGTCCGCACAATTACTGCTATACCTTTTGGAATATCTAGTTCCGATATAATTTTCTTCAACCTATTTCGATCACCGTTATTTGAAATTTTCCTTGAAATTCCTCCACCTTTTCCAGAATTGGGCATTAATACGCAATATCTTCCCGCTAAAGATAAATAGGTGGTAAGAGCCGCTCCCTTATTACCTCTCTCTTCCTTATTTACTTGTATCAGTAAAATTTGCCTACGTTTAATTACTTCTTGAATTTTATATCGTTTAGCTGGAAAAAATCTCGGAGGCTGCCCCACTTCATCAATCTCATCACCACCAATGGTTTCTAATACCTTATTATCAGTCGCTTTTTCTTCAGCTTGAGCTTGATTATTCTCAGGAATCGGCTCTTCGTATATCTCAGCCTGTTCTTCTTCTAGAAGCTTTTCCCTATCAGCTATTGGTATTTGGTAGTAGTCGGGATGTATTTCACTAAATGCCAAGAAACCGTGTCTGTTGCCCCCATAGTCCACGAAGGCAGCTTGGAGTGATGGCTCTACACGTGTTACTTTGGCTAAGTATATATTACCTTTTAATTGTTTCCGAGCAGAAGCCTCAATGTCAAGTTCTTCAAGTGTTTTCCCGTCCATTACAGCAACCCGTATTTCTTCCGGGTGAGCGGCATCTATTAGCATTCTTTTGGTAATCATAACTATTTAAACTCCACAACAGCGAGCCTATTAACAGGATAATAGAGCCAATAGGTCGCATTATTTGAAAAAAACTTGCGGGGTCATCAGACGTAATTAAATATCTCATCCTATCATTTAAAGGAACGATAGGTGTTTTTAACTTAATCTCATATGGATGCACTTCACTCGCAAGCATCGAAAATTCCAGTATATCTTCTGTTATCAGATTTATCTAGTTTAGGAATTCAACTCTGTATTTAGTTTTCACCTAGCGACAAATCAAAATCTTTTTATCTACTTTAGGAATGTATGCTTGTATTTGGTTTTCTAATAATGACAAATAAAAGTCTTCCTAAGAAAATATTTATATCGTACATCATACCCGTGATAGTATATTTCTACAATAACATTTAAAATAATTTTATTTTCCACTTAATTTGAAATTTAATGTTAACAAGGAATTTTAAAACTAGTCATAAACGTTGTACGTTTGTATTATCAGTATTTATCAAGAGAGACGATGAAAATGCTTATAGTTAAATGTTTTATCGGCGGTTTATTGTGGAATTGCAGTTCACGTTTAATTAAGCTAAGTGGCACTATTTTGTTATCAAGCTTACTCATCATTAATTTCTCAAATAATGCCTGTTCTGAGCTTCCTGTGGTCACAGATATAAGAATCGGTACCAATAATGATCAAACACGTTTTGTTATTGATATTTCCGAGCCTGTTAAGTTCAGCATCTTTACGCTAACCAGTCCTTTCAGGATAGTTATTGATTTACCTGATGTAGATTGGAATTTGCCGAGTGATATAATGGAGCGTCGTTCCTCTTATAGTCTTGGCATAATAAATCGCTTTAGATATGGATACTTTCGCTCTGGTCTCTCACGTATTGTTCTTGATATTGCAGAACCCGCGAAAGTTAGGAAATCTTTTCTACTGCGCCCAAATGGAGGGAGACAATACAGGTTAGTTATCGATTTGGAGGCTATTGCCGAGAAAAAATATTTAGACTCAGTTGAATTAAGAAAAAAAACTGGCGCAACCAGTATAGATAAAATATCCAAATACCGTATTTATGATATTTTGCCACCCCGTCAGAAACCACTTATTGGTGATGAGGATATAAGCACGGTTATTTCCAAGAGAATCCCAGTAATTGTTATTGATCCGGGTCACGGTGGTATTGATCCTGGATCAACTAGTGGACGTATTTTCGAAAAACATATAACTCTCTCCGCTGCGAAGGAAATGAAAAAACACTTGGAATCTTTCGGACGATATAAAGTTTTTCTTACCCGAACTAAAGATATGTTTATTCGTCTCAGAAAGAGAAGAATGATTGCTAGGAACTACAAAGCAGATTTATTTGTTTCGCTTCACGCAGATGCAATTAGAAACAAAAATATACGTGGTCTTTCAATTTACACTCTCTCAGAAAAGGCTTCTGATAGAGAGGCCGCCTATTTAGCAGAGCAAGAGAACAAATCAGACCTTATTGCGGGAATAGATCTATCTACAGAGTCCAAAGAAGTAGCAAATATTCTTATAGATCTGGCTCAACGCGAAACGATGAACGAGTCCTCTCGATTGGCGTATGAATTAGTAAAATACATACGCAAATTTTCTCGAACCTTATCTAATGCCCACCGTTTCGCAGGATTTGCTGTTTTAAAATCACCAGATATGCCCTCAATACTTATAGAAATGGGTTTCCTATCAAATCGCAGAGATGAAAAGGTATTAAGTAACCCTGCCCGCCGAGCTAAGTTAGCTCGAGTTATTGGTGATGCTATTGATTTCTATTTTCGGAAAAGAAAGTGAATAACCCATCAAAAATATATTTTCTTTATTTCTTTGTTGACATAAACAAGACATATTTTGAGTATACAATTAAATTTTATTTGAATGAAAGACTAACCAGCGCATGCTTCGAAGCTTAATTCTTGTTACAAGTCTTTTATTTATGATCATTATTCTCGGATTAGGGTTTGGGGCTTTTATATTTTTTAAGTATGGCCAAGGATTGCCGGATTATAAACAATTAGTAGATTACGAACCCTCAGTAATGACCCGTGTTCATGCTGGTGATGGCCGACTACTTGCGGAGTATGCGGAACAAAAAAGAGTTTTTGTTCCGTTTGTTGCAATCCCTAATTTAGTGGTGAATGCATTTTTATCTGCCGAAGATAAGAATTTTTATTATCACCCTGGAATTGATCCGATGGGTATCGCGAGAGCGATTCTGACAAATATTAAAAACTATACATCAGGTCGTAAGCTTGTTGGAGCCTCTACCATTACTCAGCAGGTTGCAAAAAATTTTCTATTATCTGCTGATGTTAGTCTGGACCGTAAGATCAAAGAGGCAATTTTGGCATTTAGGATTGAGAGGGCTTTAACTAAGAATCGAATACTTGAACTTTATTTGAATGAAATTTATCTAGGTTTTGGATCATATGGTATCGCGACCGCTGCATTGAACTATTTCAATAAATCCCTAAATAATTTAAC
>Ga0209630_10001442_pt1 | contig 25308 bp, 15 predicted proteins | sample COG_01_FD_184745 | JGI IMG/M metagenome (GOLD analysis project Ga0209630, IMG submission 184745) | Pelagic Microbial community sample from North Sea - COGITO 998_met_01 (SPAdes) (version 2) | ecosystem: Environmental > Aquatic > Marine > Neritic zone/Coastal water | place: Helgoland, sampling... | reverse complement strand
TGTCCTTTCATGCCCGTTAGGCCGCCGGCAGGGCCGGAGGCGCATGCGCGCGGAGGCCCTGAAGTTATTTCGGAAGTTATTTTTAAATAAGTACGCTATGCTCGAGTTATTAATAACTACACATACTTTGGCCTGCTCTGTCATACCTTCAAGGTAGATAGCTAGCTAGTTAGCTACCTTCACGTACGTGTAGATACTTTCGAAAGTATTTATCTTCGTACCTTCGTACTTTCGTACTGTATGTAGCTATGTAGTATGTACCTTCGCGTACTGTACACGTACTTTCGTACCTTCGTACTTTCGAAAGTACGAAAGTACTTTCGTACGTGTACTTTCGAAAATAGTTCTGTACACGTACGTGTACAGTACCGGAAATATGTACGAAGGTACCAAGATAGATTTACGTGTATTTGTAGTGTACAACGTACGTGTACATGTACAGTACTCTACTTTCGAAAGTACTTTCGAAAGTACTTTCGTACTTTCGAAAATAGAATACTTCCGTACGTGCAATGACTACACACGTACGTGTACAACTACATGATGAGTATTCTAAAACAACTAACTTAATCTCCATATTATAAAAGTCAACTTAGTGCGGCAGGGCGCGGTCCATGTCGAAGTGGGGGTAGAAAACGCAGTTGAGAGTGGGGGTAGTCTAGAGTATCTTCTTGATACAACAACGAACATACTTTCGAAAGTACCTTCGAAGGTAGATATTTGAGTGATATTTGTATGAGAGAAGAATTAGACAATGTACATGTAGCCCTACGTGAGTCCTACGTGTACACGTACACGTGTACAACGTTGTACTTTCGTACTTTCGTACTTTCGTACTTTGTACGTGGAGATTTTATTTTACGTGTACTGTACAGTACCTTCGGAGGTAACAACTTACAGTACGTGTACTGTACAACTGTACACAAAAACTGAGTTCTAACCCATCCGGGCAAAACATGTGAAGTTTGTGAACATCAGGTAGCAACCTGGCTAGCAAGAAAAAACGACCGGGAGTCGCTGAAAAAACTCGCGAGGCATCCCTTGGAGTCCTCCGACGGCACCATCCAGGGGGTAGTTCATCTCATCCGACGAGGCGGCAAGGTCGCGAGCGTAAAAGAGGTTGGAATCCGCTACTTCGACGTTGCTGCGGCGCTCCCGGAGGAGGACATCTGCATCTTCTTCACGCTCACTAGCTGTGACGCGTACACGTACAGTACACGTACGTGTACAACACAAATAACCCCCGTTCCGAATACTCAGCTCGTTGTGCAACGTTAGTGTACAGTACGTGTACATGTACAGTACGTGTACGTGTACGTGTACAGTACGTGTACGTGTACGTGTGTAGATCTGATTACGTGTACGTGTAGTTGTACCATCGGTAACTTCTTCAACGCGCTTGGCAACAAGACTGGAACAAGTAGCTCCCGTCCGCCAGCACCGACGACCATCCTGGCCATGAGCGAAACTTGCCTGCTTTCCTGTTTTTCTGGCAGTGCTGTCGATCTGACATGCTCAAATCAGTGTTACACGAGGTAGGTGAATACAAATACGGCGTGCTATTTCTGAATTCATACTTCTTCTTCTGCTTGCAGTGCCGGCTGGGTAGTCGAGGAAACTGATACCACGACATCATCAAATACAACCGTAAATATTCTCGTTGCATGTTTACTCTTGCTGCTTTCTGGCCTCTTCAGCGGCCTCACCCTCGGCCTAATGAGCCTGGACATGGTTTCGTTAGAAATCTTAGCTGAAGGTGGTGACGAACAAGAGCGTGAATATGCAAAGAAGATAATTCCTATACGCTCGAAGGGGAACTTGCTTTTGTGCACATTGCTACTTGGAAATACGATGGTAAATGGTAAGTCTCTAAAGTGAGAACTTTTTGGCTTTCCAAAACATCTGTGTCTCACGTTAACCCTGTTTTTTTGTGCCTCAACTGTTACTTTCTTTCTGCAGCTCTGATAGCAATCCTAATGGCCAATTTGACGGACGGGCTAGTAGGCCTTGCCCTGTCGACTTTGTCGATTGTAGTGGTTGGAGAGATTATCCCTCAGGCCGCGTGCTCGAGACATGGACTTTTTATCGGCGCTAACACTGTTTGGATTGTAAAGATTTTTATTGTACTCATGTACGTTGTAGCTTGGCCCATCAGCATGATTCTCGATCGAGTTCTTGGCCGCGACATTGGGCAAGTTTACTCTGCCGCTGAGCTCAACAAGCTTATTCGGATTCATGTCGAGAACCCGGATGCCCAAGAAGAGTCCGGCTTAAATAGAGAGGATGGTAACCTATTAACTGGTGCGCTTGAGTACAAAGACAAAAAGGTCGCCGATGTGATGACAACTCTTGATAAGGTTTTTATGGTAGAGTCGCATACTAGGCTTACCTTTCAAGTTCTCATCGATATTTATAAGAGTGGTTTTACCCGAATTCCAGTGTACGAGAATGACAGGCAGAACATTGTGGGTATTTTATTTACAAAAGACCTCATCCTTATTGACCCTGATGATGAAGTTGAGATCGCTGCAGTTATTAGCTTCCACGGCAACCGTGAAGGAGGATTCGTAAGAGGCGTTCCCGATAATACATCTCTCGACAAAGTTTTCCGCGAATTTAAAAGTAGCTTCTTACACCTACTTGTCGCGTATGGCGAGATTGGTAATGATAGTGATATTAAGCTGGATGGTGACGTTGGAATCTTACAAGAAGTTGGTACAAATAAGCCTTTTAGCAATTATACTCTGACGAACACACATACAAATAGTCGACGCATAGTCACTGGAGTCATTTCGCTTGAGGATGTGCTCGAGGCAGTTATAAAAGACGAAATAGTGGACGAAACTGACAACTTTGTGGATGTAAATAAAACAGAGACGGTAGTTAGAGGCCGTGGCAATAACCAGCGGCCTGACCCCACAAATTTCTTGACTTTGTTCGAACATAAAATACGGGACTATACAAAGCTTAGCGAATCAGAGACAGCTGCAATCACCGCTTTTTTGTCATTAAATGTTGCAGAATTTAAAAAGCTGGCTCGTTTCGGAGGCGTGCTGAAGAACCTCATCATGGCTTCTCAGGTTGAAGAATGTGATGGCAATGAGTTGAACTATGGATGCAAGGCTGCTTCGTTGGGTGAAGAAAAGAGTAAAAGGAACGAACTTGTTGCATCAGGTTCACCAGCCATGACTCGATCTGCACGCTCTTTGCCCACCTCTGCTGGTGGTATTTCTGCCGGTCTCGAAGGATTCTCTGTTTGTTTGGAGGATGGATGCAATACTGATGAAATTCCAGAGCTCCCCCCTCTGTATAGAAAGGGTTCATCCTGCGACTATTTCACGCTTATACTTCAGGGAAAAGTTTTGGTGCATGCGGGGTCTGATGACTTTGTGTCTGAGCTCGGGCCCTGGTGCTACATTGGTCAGAAAGCACTGGTCTCCGATGTTTTCATTCCTGACTTTAGAGCAACTCCTCAGGGTTCCTGCCGGCTGCTGTACATTCGGCGCGGTGACTATAAATCTGCGCTGAGGGCTGCCCAGGTAGAAGCTATGAGTGGTTCGCGCTCTTTGCTAGGCTCTAGGCATACGCTGGTCGCGGACAGCGAACCGGATACTCGATAAGTACCTACATCTGATGAGAAGTTCTTATTTTCTGGATTAACACGATAAATCAGACCTATCACGACCTTTGAAGGTACCTTCGTACGAAGGTTCATAACAAATACACGGCTACCTTCGAGGAAGTGTTTTAAAGTATCACTGCAGTACAACGGTACCTAGCTAGCTGGCACACACATCTTTTTTCTCCTGCAGTGAAAGAAACACCTTGGAAGATTTGGAATAGTCTGACAGTGTCTCGCCTACTTTCCGTAGTGTACCTCTAATATTATTCGTATACATAGAACTTTTTGACGTATCTGTTTTGCGGACAAATCGGGCAGCGGTGTGCTCCTCTTCTTGCATGCGAGCCCTATGTTTACGCTTCAATTTATTTCGAGTTGCACTTTTTTCGCCTGTTTCTAACTCATCTCGAGTTTTTATATGACCATGCATGTTAGCTTTTATACGGTCCTCCTTTTGCCGTCGGGAATTATATTTTGCACCTCGTCCATCTGCGTTTTGGTGAACTACAGGAGTAAAACCTCCAAGTTGAAGAAAAGCATTTATCTGCCCTGCAGTTCCTGAAGAATCAAGCAATTGCTTACCAGAAAAGTGGTAATGACCTAACTTATCAAGTTGCTCCCCAACAACTTTATAAAGGTAACGGGCCTCCACCGCACGCCCCGATCCAGCCAGCAGAGAAAACTCTTTGCATTGTGCAGCCGACGTTTGTGTGGTAAATTTATTGGCATAAACTTCTCCGAGGCCCTTCCTAGATTTTGTGTCATCAAGATCTTGCGCAGAGTTGTACATTGAGCTCCCTTCCTCGAGCTTCTCCATTGTATTCAAATCATCAAAAATCTGGTTCATGATGCGTGACTTGATAAGACCGTCGAGCCTGGCCGTAAGTGCTTCATCGTCTACTGGCTTTGGCGCACTCAAGTAGTCGAACTCGATTTCGTTTTCCAAGGCACTGCCCTTTTGCCGATTATCAGCTCGCGCTTCACCACGCAAGACCCAAGAATCCGGTTGCACGCACTCCTGTTCCAGTTCAATAATACGAGTGGCGAGCTTTTCCTGGTCTCCATCATATTTTGATACGAACTTTTGTGCAATATGAACAGTTGAGTTCTCACCATTTATTCCGTTTAATGAATGGGCTACCTTCGGAAAGCTGTCAGTGACAGGTTTACTGTCTGTAACTCGTTCTATAGGACCACATTTTATATCATCCCCCTCAAATGTTCTCGTCGATGATACATACGCTTTATTTTCGTGCAGGAAAAGGTCTTCATACATAATATCGTTATCCACCCTCGATACGCTTACCCTTTTCAGCTCAGCAACATGACGCACCTGCTCACTCAGGAAAATAAGCGAGTCCGGAGCGTGTTCAGATTCGTCCATGGGGACATGCTGTTCCGAAACTAACATCTTGTCATCGTCTTTTTCCTGAGATTCTGCATCCAACACGAAATTTGTCATGTCGTGCAGGCTGAAAAAGTTTCTACCTTTTGAATTCTCAACACATTTTCCGTTAACATGGCTACTCCTATCTTCCTTGGGAATATCTCTGTAAGACATGCTCGAAACGTCACAGCTGTCTAATTTCTGGAATTCTTGATGTTGACTCGTTTTCTGATTCGTTTCAAGGCTTTCTGAAATCAACGATTTTTTGCCCACATCTTTGTCAGTGCTTTCAACTTCCTCACCGAACAGGTCCAGCTCCTCCATAGTTAAACCAACTTTGCACAATACAGGTGCGATTTGCACATCTATTTGCATCCAAATTTGTTCAACATCCATACGACCAGCATAAAACGAGAATAATGAGGGAGCAACCCCTTTTAAAGAGCGACAAGACGCAACCAGTTCTAACAAACCCCTAGTCTCAAAGGGCGCCGCCGCCCAATTTTCAGGTGAAAGAAAAGAAGGGTCTCTGGCAACTCCATACTGAGACTTCCTCGTTTCACGGATTCGTGGCGAAGTATCGGCGTGACTCTGACAATCAATCGGAAATACTCTCGCTTTCGGAAGTCGCATATCGCGTTTCTCTGCCTTGTACATGGACTCTATTAAAAACGTTCGTTCTTTTCTCCTTCTCACACGTACGAAAGTACTTTCGTACTTTCGAAAGTACAGTATCAATCTTACTAAAAAAACGCTACTGTACGTGTAATAATATTTGTACGGAAGAATACGTGCGTGTACACGTACACATAGAATACGTACTGTACGTGTACAACATTACAGCTGTACACGTGTATGCGTGCCTGCTGTATTCTATCATTACTTCGGATAGAATATGATCGATACAGCAGTAGTATCTTGTACGAAAGTAGTACGAAAGTACGAAAGTATCATACGAAAGTACTTTCGTACGAAAGTAACTTACTGTACCTTCGAAGGTACTTTCGTACTTTATTAGTACGAAAGTACTTTCGTATTTCCGGAAGTACGGAGGAGTACACTACGTATTTCCACTACGTACGTACGTTTATTACTTTTGTACGAAAGTACGAAAGTACAACTACACGTACACGTACGTGTACAACTACCTCGAAGGTACATGTACACGTAGCTATTTTTACGGGTTCGTTCATCAACACTCGCTCATACTGTACAACTAGGGCTACACGTACGTGCACGTGTACATAGCTACATACGTACGGATAGAGCTCATCAATATCATTTCTTGTACGTACATACATACAGTAAATAAAGTACGAAAGTACTTTCGAAAGTACGTGTACTGTACGTGTAGTGTACAATGAGGTGGTACAGTACTTTCGACAGTTTTATGGGTAATGCGTGCTGCCTGCAAGCCTCCGACGCTAGCTGTGCATCTCGTATTGGCAGCATCGGCGGCCGCGCTTTACCACCTGCGCACGGTGGTAACAGCGTGAGCTCCATTTGCAGCGGTGGCCCTGGCGTCTTGATCACTGGCGGGCACGATGGATCCGCGGCGATGTGGCAGTGGTGCGTCGATGGCGACGCCGGCGACGTGGTGACGCACCGGTGGAGCGAGCACCCCGGACCTGTCACGCGCGTTGCGCACCTTCCGCTCGCAGGTCGCGTCCTCACGGGATGCCGCGACGGCGTTGTCCGCGCCTGGCCTTCATTTGACGACGACACGCCCGCGCTTACACTTTGTGGACATACCTTAACCGTCACCGGGCTTGACGGGTTAGAGGAGCTTAGCGCGGCGTGCAGTGGATCAAGAGACTACACCTTACGGCACTGGGATTTGCATACCGCTAAATGCGTGCAAATGGCAGCTGTGTCCCGCAATGTGGTAACAAGCTTGCGAAGGTGTCCAGGTGAATGCACAGTTGTACAATCGAGTGAGGACTTGAAAATCCGCACATGGGATGTTCGTGACTTCTCATCTGGGCCTTGTCAGACCTTAGAGGGTCACGTGAATATTCCCCAGTGCATTGACGTTTCTCCATGCGGTAGATATATCTTGAGTTGCAGCAACGGCTTCGAGGGCAGCGGTGGGTCGGAGGTTCGTTTCTGGGATCGGCGCACGGGGAAGGTACTACAGGAATGGAGAGATCATGACATGTCTGTTAATGGGTGTGTATTTCTACCACTACCGGTTATCGGCAATAACGATGGACGCATAGGGGCTGCCAGTGGCTGCTCGACATTCGACGAAACCAGTTTACAAGGTCGCCACCGCTTCACTACCCCAAAGGCGGACAAGTGCGCTGGTAGCGGTGGTTGCGTCAACAGTCTGGCACCCTGCGTTGTTGTGACCGCCTCAACCGACCGCACCGTACGCGTGTTCGACTATTCTTATCATCGAGCTTTACACACGCGCCGATTTGATGGATATGGATCATCGCGTGAAGCTGGACCTGTGCTTTGTTGTGCTGCGCTGGAGCCGCCGACGGTCTGTGCCGACAACGGGAAGGCCTACTTTGCTGCAGGCGACTTGGGAGGCAGGACACAGGTGTGGGTACTGAATCGAGAGGACTCGATGAAGACCGGGAATGTTCGGACGTTCGCGCACACGACAGCTTGATTTGATAGTGGAGTGGTTTACCACCTTGTAAATTTAAATATTGGTAAGGTAAACTCTACGTTCCGAAAGTAATCACAAGGTCCTACGACGTACACTTTTGAAAGTGACTTCTTCGGCGCGCTTCGGGAGCCGAAGAAAGTTTTCGCGCGCGCTATTTTGAACCGTGAGAAGCCCGAGACTTACAGTAGGCCTACGTGCGCCGCAGCACTTTCAAAATCCAGGCGCTAAAATTAGAGCCTCCGGCTTCGCCGTCGATGGTTGGGAGAAGGGGCGGGTCAGGGTATTTAGTCTGCCAAGTACGGAAGTTCGTGTACTGGTTTAAAAGTGGTTTTCATCGGAAGAGTTCATCGTCAGGTCCCGTGGCGCGTTTTTGCATACGGGGCGCCAAACGCATTTGTTAGGCTGAAATTTTTGTGCATAGATCCGGAAAGACCCCTAGATGTGAGAAGATATCCCTTCTCCCAAATATGTATGGTACACGTAGCTGAGCCTTCGTACGTTGTACAGATAGATGTACACGTATGTACGAAGGTCCAGTACAGTATACTTTATTTATTATTGGTTCTTCGTTCATTCCGTCTATACTGTATTGGTCTATATATTATTGGTCCTTCATTCCGTATGTAGCTATATATACATGTACGGAAATACCTTCGGAAGTATTTCCGTACTTCTGGAAGTACACGTACATACCTTCGAAGGTACTTCCGGAAGTATCACAACAGTATGAAAACGAAATAAATTGCTAATTTAAATTATTAGCAACTACGAAGGTACTAAAAAAGTCCCACTACATGTACGTGTACTGCTACCTTCGTACGCAGGTAATACACTATGAAAATGGAACTGCTAATTTACTGCTAATTTACTTTTAGCAGTAAATTAGCAGTTAAACTGCTAATTTACTTTTAGCAGTAAAATTATTAGCAGCAAATTATTAGCAGTTAAACTGCTATGTTACTTTCAGCAGTAAAATTAGCAGTAAATTATTAGCAGTGAATAATAATGATAAAATCCAGTTATTTGCACGCGCGCGAAATACCTTCGCGTATTAAATATTAAATACGGAAGTACTTTCGAGAGTACCCGAAGGTACCTTCGAAGGTAGCAATAAAGCTAGCTACCTTCGAAGGTAGATAGACTATTATGTACGGAAGTACGAAGGTACTTCCGGAATGAAAATATGGATATAAAATGTATAAACAACTTTTCAATTAAATTCAATACCTCGCGTATCTGTTTATACACTGATATGATCGATCGTATCATCTAGCAATAATGAGCAAAGTAGTTGAATCTGTCGCGCACAGCATAAACGGGATTCTACTGACTCAGGATCTACCCAAGAGAGGTCGAGCTGGCCAACTTCAGATCTTCTAACAAGAGTTTCTCCTGTTTTGAGAGGCTCAGAAGGAGAATACGCACGCAAACGAGCATCTGTGAGGTCGTACAGCTCCTTCAGGTGACGTTTCAGCAAAATCATAATGGAAAGCAGAAAGGAAATGTCGAAATTCTCGCACAAACATAAGGCAGTGTGAGTTGGAATCAACTCTCCAGCAGAATCCCACGGTTTCTTGAGAGTATCCAGAAATGTTTCTGGAAGTGCTGATGCATGGAGCGATATGATACGATTTAGATGAAAGATAACAAATAAGACCTCATCGTTCATGGTGAAAGGGAGCGCAGCAGTAGCACTCGCAAGGAAGCACACGTAGGTGATTTCAGAGTTCACGACTTTCTTCTCGTATCGAAGCAGCACTGCATGAAGAAACTTGAAGCGCGCAGCACGACACGTGTTCACCAGCTTGTACAAATTTATGAAGCCAGTATTAATGTCATCAGCACTAGAAGCCCTGAGAACCTGACAGGGAAAAGAAGTTACGCAGTCATGACCTCGAGGATTTTGCTCGAGTAGCTGCACGTGGCGACAAACCAAATAGAGGAAAGATACTCGAGAACAAACAGTAAAATGAAAAGCAAATATTGGCACTCACCAGCAGGTCGACATTCCGCTGTCTCTCTTTTGCCATGCTCTTCACAGCTGATCGTATTCTCTTGCAGTAGTCGAATAACAACTCGAGCGCCAAATTTAATTGATGATCAAAAAATTCAGGGTGTTTGCCTCTTTGTTGCTTCAGCAGCCGAAATGCAAGCTTCCGCACGGTAACTACAGGGTCAATCTGCAATGCAATAAGCGGCGGAAAACAAGACATCGGGTGGACAAGACCTTGACGAAGCACTATTTCAACAAGGTGTAATGCCTTCAGGCGGACACTTGGTTCAGGGTCTGTAGAAAGTTCGATCACGTCGGACCAATATCGCTGCGCAACACCATTTGCGAGACTGTTATCATACTCACCATTGACTGTTTGCAAGTTTTCTGTTTTGCCTCCATGAAGATTGACCAAGCCGTCATTACAGACATCATCATGGCTGAAATATTTTGTCTGACTCGTCTGATCACCACGCACTGGGAAACGTATCAGTGCACGGGACTCCTCTTCTCGAAGATACTCCTCTAGATTTAGAAGAGCCTGCTCCTTCAGACCACATTCTGCAGACGTACTGAGAGCTGCACACATGATACCATCCATGGAACCCTTGCCAAAGTCACCTTTTGCCGAAAGCATCAAACAGGGACGAGAAACGAAGAGTAGACCGCATGCCCGCAGTGCGCTTTTCTTCAGGTCAAACTCTTGACGACTGGTCCGTTGCAGAAAACTGCGAAATATGTGCAGAAGACGAGTTGGGGACACTTCTCTATCGCCATAATTTTCAAACGTCTCAGCACCGAATCTTGCCAGGTGGCCGAGAACAAAAAGTGCGCGTGCCACATGTGCATGCTCTCCGTTGGATAGTTCTCGTTCTATGCATACTTCATTCAACATCTTTACAAAACGATAGCATATCTGTAAAGCACCAGGGAGTGCACCTGTGCCACTATCAATTTTGGAGGTGGAGCAAATACAGCGAGCAGCATAGTAGAGCACACCATGATACGTGCTGCGTAGTAAGAGACAGCGGAGGTCCTTTTCCAACTCACATGCACTAGAGAATGAAAGGCAGCCAACTTCCTCCACGACTGCATCGATCACTGATAAACAACACTGCAGCTGTATTGCATTAGCAGGATTATTCTCACATCTCTTGAGATAAGGATGTAACGCAGTGACTAATGCTGTCGGGTTGACATCACCAACAAGCAGCTTACGATCAGCAACACAAAACACGTGGAGACCAAGGGCATACCGTACTGCGCGGGGAAATGACAGCGTGTAGCTCCGTCGATCAAATTGAGTATCTTCGATCAAAAATGGAACTTCAAGAGCGTCTTCGCGACCGCCATCGTATTCTTCTTGCAGAAGCAACCCATTGAGGATTGCATTGCACATATCGTTCGCCCTAATTATGTCGATTGAATCTTTTGTTCCCTTCCTGTCACCTTTCCACAAAGTCGCTGCGTCATCTTCAGACGAGGAAAGGGTACGACGAAGTATTGCAACGATGGGAAAGGTGGGCAAAAGCGGAAGTTTTGCGAGTCCTGTCCGACTGACACTGCAGAAAACATCCCAGAGCACATTGACAAAATGTTCCGCACGCTCAGAGAGAAAATCTGTTGTTTCTGCATCAGTGAGTTGACAAACATGATTACTTGCGGGTAGTTGTGAGAGCCATAAGCCTCGAAAAATTCGGACAACAAGCTCCTGGACCCCAGTATCGTCATCTGAAATGCGAAAAGCGAGAGTGCGCAATATTTCTATCCTGATACTCATGTTTGGAAGCGTTTCAAGATAACTGTGTAAGATATTAATCACACGTTTGCGCACACTGACGCCAACATCAGATATGCGTTCAAGGATCGACTTATAGTATTGGTTTGCAAACTCAGCCTTGTGCATGTGTTTCCCAAGGAGATCGACTATTGATGATCGCACCATTGTGCCACTGTCAGTCATACGTCGTTCTATCGCTGACCGTATTTGTTCAACTCCTAAAATCCGGTGATCAGCAGAAACAACATTGTCGATAGCACGCACTGCAGCTGCACGCACAGTGATGGCCGAGTCATCTAGAGCCCAAATCAGTCGACGAAACAGAGTGTCCACTTGCTGAGCGAGAGGAAGGTGTCGACTAAAAGCACGGAATAGACGAACCGCAATCGCGCGTGGGATGGGATCACTGTCACGTGATCTTCTGTTTAAATCAGCTTCAGTTGATGAATTCAGGACTTCATACAATTTCTGATATGCCACTCGATAAGCACCAGGGCAAGGAACTCCTGAACGAAACCCGGTCCCATGGCGGTCTGCCTCACGTGCAAGCTGGGCAAAAAGAAATGTTAGAGCAGATTGTTCTGAGCTATTTAGCACCGGGTCATTTGGTCTCTGCATATGAACATAACGAAGAAGTATGGCCTCGAGGACAAACCTTTCCTCGCTAAAAGCAACTGGCACTCCGCAATGGTTTGAGGCAACCAGAGTTGTGGCCACATCTGCACGGGCTGCATCAACAGCCCAAGCAAAACCACGTCCACCAGTCATGCTGATATTTTGCTTAGTATTTCTTGCTAGATATCCGAGAATGTTGTCACTCTCACATGTTTTCGAATCATTTTTTAAGCGTGCTGAGATCTGCCCGAGGAGGTCAAGAGCGAATTCTCTGATTCGTATTTCAGTAGAGCAAATTCCACAGCTTGACAGTAGCTGGGAGCACAGACATAGTAACAGCAGACTTGCTACAGGCCATTCCGGAAACTTAAGCAACGTCAGTAAGTCAGTGACGAGGTTTTGGATTAACCCTTTAATGTCTATTTCTTGGTCCTTTGCAGACTGCCAGCTGTTGAGTAACTCCTTCCAAAAGGTATGACTCCAGTGGAAAGCTGGTGCATATCCTACTGTTTCAGTCTCACAAATCGAGCGTTGCTCATCTCCACCTGCTGCAAGCCCAGCAGAAAATGTTACACTGCTCTGAATACATGAAGCCAGTACCGCTGTAATCATCTGTATGCACGGTGTTTCATCGTCAGGGAGCATATACCTGCGGATGCCTCGACCACTTGAAGGCATTTTTAGTAACGTCAGCATCAAGTTATCCATGATCACACCACGGAGCTTCGGTTGGGTTCTAAATGCGGCAACAACCAGTTTAATGGCTTGATTTTGTAGAAGAAATATATTATCAATCGTGAACACAGATAATCCGAAGCTTGTCAGCTGCAGTGTAATGGCATCCGGCACACGAACAACAAGCAAAAGGTTAGCCAGTTGACCTAAGAGCATTGAAAGCTTCGAGCTGATGGAATACACCACCTTTGGAATGTTATTATTTGATGAAGAATCTATATCTTTTTGATGGCATCGAGACAATGACGCATTTTTTCGCCTTTTCTTCCTCTGAGTGGGAGCTGCCTGGCAGATGTCATCTTCACAGAAGCCAACTCCTTCATGAGCTCTGTGAATTTGATAGTGTGCCGCATCAAAAAATACGAATATGTTGTGGACTAGATGAAACCTGATATAATCCACCATTTCGTCGATCCATTCCTCCTGATAGAGCTCCTTCGGCATGTCATCTGCTCCAAGGATAAGTAAAGATATAGAAACAGCATCTAGGCCAACCAAAATATTTTGAGCTTCGATACTTGTCTCGTCAGAACTGCTATGTAGACGAAGGCCATTCGCTTGTTTCAGGTGTGCACTCAGCACAGTGAGTAGACGTGATAACAGTGTTGATGGAATGTCGGAAAGTTGTTTATCATTGGCGAGCGTTCTCGCTTGTGTAACCACGTCGGTCAAGTCCTCACAGCTCAGATAGTGTCTTTCAACTGATGAAAACTGTGAAGGTGTATTGCAAAGTGCAGCTCCATCAAATTTCTCAGAAATATTCTCGATAGTCTTCTGGAAGCTTCCTGCACAGATACATTCGGTGAAATGATATATTTAAGTGAGTAGCTTTCCAAGAAATATGATATGAACTCACGGAATGAATCCTTTTCTGCTGACCCACATGATCGCTCAACCATTCTAGTGAAGGATATTCCCCGCGAAGAGGCAAGCTGTTGGGTAGAAAGGTGAGTACCGAGGTGTTGTCAAGGCTTGTGAAACTCAAATATTCACAATACCTCGATCTTGACCGCATGATCTAAAGTCTTTAATGAATCTAGAACAGGCAACCGATTTAGAGGTAAAACTTGTCGAGGAGGATTAGCTTTCCTTGAAGGACGGTTTGCTGTTCAGAGAAGGTGACGATTCCGTAAGTGGCGTTTGACGGAGGATATCAAGGTAGTGATCGCATGATACTCACATGACACTCTGAGAATATCACGAAACTGGGATTTCAGTGTGCCGCTGATTTCCGTTTGGCCGCATGCTCCCGTAGACACGCGTAGAGTGCTTGATCTGCGAACAGCGTCACAAATCTAGGTTACGTGAACTTTTGAGTGCGACACAGAGCAATCTGCATGGATGAAAAACGGCAATCGCACTCACATATACGAGACGTCTGTTGCCTGAAGAATATCGTGCAGACGCTCCAAAAGTGGTTGGACAGAAGCCGGCGCCAGAGGCTCTTTGTCTGCGTTCCTTGACAACTCCACAGAAGAATATGGAAGAGAGTAATCGAGACCGAGCTCATTTAACCCCAAGTTCGCAAGTCGAGGTTGAGAGAAGATCATGACAATATCATGCGCGTAATTGGGACGGTCGGCTATCGAGACGGCGTAAATATCTGAAATAGGTCAGTGTGGAAAAAGGTAGATCTATTCTATCTACACGTACGTGTAGTGTAGCTACTAGCTAGAAGGTAGTACGTAGTTGTTTAATAAGAAGGTATTCTATCTATGAAGATAGATATCTACGTACTTTCGTACTTTCGTACTTTCGTACGAAAGTACGAAAGTACGTTGTAGTTGTACGGACGGAAGTAGTATGATAGATAGTTAGATACGGAAGTACGAAAGCACGAAAGTAATGATACTTCCAGAAATAGATATTAATAGAGTATTATTATGCCCTACGACTACACGTACACGTACTGCCATAAACAACATATGTGACACGTTGCTTGATACTACGTACTGTATGTATCTAGCATTGTATGTACGAAAGTACCTTCGAAGGTAGTCGTGTACTGTATGTAGATATGTAATAAAGTACGACAGTACGAAAGTACTTTCGTACCTTCGTAGAAAGTACGAAAGTAGAATATTTCTGGAAATACAAGTACGTGTAGGCCCTAGTTGTACGAAAGTACACGTACTGAAAGTAGTACACGTACCTCGTACTACTTTCGAAAGTACGAACGAAAATATCTTTTTTTACTTTCGTACTTGAAAGTACAACGTTCGTTGTACTTTCGAAAGTAGTACGAAAGTACTTTCGTACTGTACCTTCGTGCATACAACGAACGTAAACGTAGATAAAATACTTCCGGAAGTAAGTTGTTTATGTGTACAGCTGTACAGTACGTGTACACGTACTGTACGTGTACACTTTTTCGAAAATAGAATAATACTTTCGTACGAAAGTACTTTCGTAAAAGTACTTTCGTACGAAAGTACTTTCGTACACTACGAACGAAGGTATCTATTTTCGTACCTTCGAAGGTACTTTCGTACTTTCGTACAAGATATCTAGTTGTAGAGCTAGCTATCATACATACTGTATGATATAACAAAGTGTGTCATACTGTAGATAGATAGATTAGATAGTTTGAAAATAGTCGCAAGGTCTGTGACAGGATCTCGCGCTGCGCGAACGAGCGCTTCGTGTGTTGGTCCGCGCGAAACATGTCCGCCGGCGAAGCCAATTATATTACTATCATCGACAACTTCGCAGAGGTTGATGATGATGATGAGGATGAACACCCCGAATCTCCGTTATTTGTGAACGAGGTCCCTGGGTTCGGCGCGACTGCTACTATAAATGCCCGATGAACTTCGCGCGCACGAACGCCATGTGCTCTCGCGTGATTTTGCAGCCGGTGCTGTGGACACCGTGCGGAAGAGGTTCCGCTCGTCCCGTCTCGCCGACACTTTTCATCAGGTACGCAGCGGCTCGTTCACTCAGGCCGAGTACATGAACGTGGGAGATTTGGAGAGCGGAGTGACCCTGGTTCATCAAGTCACGGACGGTCGCGCGAATCCAAGTTGGGTGCGGTATACCGCGCCAGCGCCATCTCCCGCCTTGCCGATAGTCCGGAAATCGATCCGGGATGCGCGCGACGCCATGTTTTTTTGAAAGGCGCGGCATTTCGCGTCCGCGCCCGCGCCGCGCAAGCGACTTTCGCCGCGAATCTAATAGTTAGACTAGTTAGACTAGCTAGCTAGTTAGTTAGGTAGTTTACTTGGTCGTATCTGACTAATTATCTATCTACAGTATGACTTACTTTGTCATATGTGTAGATAGAATACATATGGCTAGCTAGCTAGCTAGCTACTCGTAGTACTTCCGGAAGTAGAGTGCTAGTACTGTAGTGTACGTGTACGCGTAGTCCCGCTGGAGAGTGAGATTAGATTGAACCCAGGTGCTCCAAGAGAGGGTGCTGGCTCGAAGTTTCCGTCTCGCACTCCGATTCGAACAGCAATCGAGTCGAGATCCATGTCAAGAACATACGCGACGCAGACACCTAGTCTCCTTCCGGACGGTGTCGAGCCTAGAGAGGTAGCTGAGAGGGTGCGTTTTTGTGCCTTTCCGTCGAGCACGGGTCTGCGCTGAAAATTATACCCTGTTTACGTTCTTACTACGCGGCTAGATCCGCTGTCATACCTGCAGATGTTCGCCAGTATTGCACAGAACGATCTTGTTACATTTTTAGCGTGCATCGCGAAGTCTTTCAGTGGGGCACGCGACGAAGGAAGCTTCCACTGCGCATCGTGGCAGAAAGGCCGAGACAAGCATCTTGAGAACGGAGCAGAATACGTTTTCACGGAGGAGATCGAAGCGGAGACGACCAGGACGCTCAAGTTCGCTCCACGTTTTGGTGCGGTGGCTGGATACGAGACTGGGAAACTCATGTGCTCAGAGGATGAGCGTGTGGTTGTGCTCATCTCTCGTGAACACTTGGGGAGTAACATTCGAGAATGGCTGAAGCCCAAGCAGTGGAGAGTCCTCGCGGTAGACTACTGGGATGAGAATCATATCAACGAAGTGTCAACGAAAGAGCAGCGGACATGAAGGCAGGACCATTTCGTAAGAAAGATTACTAGGTTGTTAGTTGTACGGAACATGCACTTTGTTGCGCTCATAGTTTAGACCGAACAGCACCTTTAACCAGTCGAGCGTGCAGTAGCTCGGCGTACCCAGGTGGAACATGCGACGCATTGAACGGTGCATCTTGAACCTCATCAAATAGACGCTGGTACACATCCCCGTCATGAGCCCCCAATGCTGAATTCAGAAAATAGTCGTCGAGCGCAAAGGAGTCAACCAAGGCAGCGGCATCTGGTCGCAGTTCTGTCAACAGAGACAAAACTTCGGCTCGAACTGCTGCAGCTTGCTCGGCAGCCAGGTAGCCATCTTCGATAAAGTCTGCCATGCGGTCTTCCATGGTGGCAAGTGCATGGAGAGCAACAAGTCGATCTAAAACTACCGCAGTGGAGGCACTGACGCGCGACTTCACATCAGAGACGGAGTCGGCAAAGTTGAGGAGGACAACATACTCGCAGTGTGCCTTTGCAGCTTTGATCCAAGCAACCATGTCAACACTGATAGCATGATCAGGTTTGGACGTTCCAGCCCGTCTTGCAAGCTCGAGCACTTGACGTCGTGATGCATGAGCGTAGGCTCGCAGCAGTTCACCGATGTGTCGGAGACCGACGGCTCGCCCTAGACGCGAGCCAAGCTCGACACCGCCGCTGCCCTCTAGGAGATAGCGCGCACTGCCTGACGTTGCGTGTGTAGGAGCAACTTCGCTGCTTTCTGCTCCTGAAATTCCACGGCGACAAGCGGCCAACTCAGCAGCCGCCCTGGCCACCTTGAGTAAGTACCTAGCCGTTTGTAAGCACAGCACATTGTTATCTCCCTCATATGTCGCGTTCGGAGCGTAATTCCCAAAGGTAGATCCAAACCCAGAAACAGCCATGAAGCCTTGTCCACCGCAGCTCAACCGGCATAACTCGATTGCGTCTTTTGTTGCCCAGCTACAATAGGCTTTCAGCCCAGACGATGTAGCGTGTAGCTCAGGAAGGCTACTAAAGTCACCTGTTGCCCTTGACAACTTTTCATACTTAAAATACATCCGCCTCATAAAGTCAGATGTGCAGTGGAAAGCAAAAGCCTTGGCTAAGATCGGAAACAATGTTCTCTGCGAGTGTTGGTAATCGATCACCTGAAGTTCCAACTCGGGTGTACTGGTGCCTTGTCCGGAATTTTTACTACCCGGATTCGACTGTCTCCTCACAAGATTGTACCGCGTCGCGATAGTCACCGCTTTTTTCATGTATAGAGCTGCATTCATCACGATATCGCTCCGCACAAATACCATGGTTCCGTAACTTGCCTTTGCAACTGGAGGTGGTTGATAACTTCCATCTGACTCAACAATGCTGTGCTTCATTAACATGGCGCGTCGTGATATTCTCACGTGGTCGAAACGCAAGAACCCATTGTCAACGGCATTGTATCCCATCTTGGGCCCCATGTCACCCACCACCACCCCGGGCATTGCCTGATGATCTTCGTTGCGGCGTATCTGGACAACGAATGCGTGCGGCCCGTGGTCTTTCCCTTTAGTCAGAAGACGGGCCATAACTATGGCATGCGTTGCTGTCTTACCCATTCCACCGGGCCACCACTTTGTGGACGTCAGCGTGGGAGAGTGGATAATGAACTCCTCTGTATGAGACGACCGGGGGGTAATACTTGTAAAATATAGTTTAGGGAACAACAAGGAAACGGTGAAACCTACTGACATCGGGCACGCACCCTTTTCCGCATCGTATGTCGCCGTCGTTTCAAGACCTCGTATGTAGGTTCCATGTCCTAGTTCAGTCTGGGCGTACGTCCCCACACACTGCAGCCGCGCGCACTTGGGCAACCAATACTTACGTTGCTCTGCATCACCTTGCCCTTGTATCGTTGGGATGAACATGCCAAGGTGTAGGTCTAGACCTCCTGGCTCGTCGATAAGTTCTCGGATAATGCGTCCAACAGCGATTGGGGATTTCTCGCCCATCTTCCGCACTAATCGTGGCAACGCGAGGTACTTTTCTAGCGTCGTGCGATACAGCTCCGAACGCTCCATGAAGTACTTGCCTTTCTTGCTGAACACCGGTTCGGTGCGCACAGCATCGGCGATGCGCTCGCGAAGCTTGAGCTCTTCTTCTCCACCTTGCATTAGGGCAGCGAGTTCGCGGCTGGGAAACGTAGCGGAGGTGCGCTCGCGAGCAAGGTCAGCTTTTGGATCCACCTGGTTCGCGCTAACCAAGTCCGAGGACGGTCGCTGGAGGTTTCTCTGCAAGGGGTTAGGCGGGAGACGTCGGTCAAGTCACTCTGATAAAGCAAGGAATATGCGGAGTTTCTGACTTCGGTAAACATACCGTACGTTCATCGACGACGCGATTAAACGTGGTTTCCTTTCGGCCCTGGACTGGCGAGAAAGCCATCGTTTTGGGGTGCAGTTTTCAGTGGAACGAAGGTACACGTACACTCTGCTGTACCTTCTATCCTATGGGGTCACTACACAGCTACTGCGTGCTGTACACGTACTGTACGTGTACACGTACTGTACAGTATGTGTACGCGTTTATTGTGAAGGCACAAGTGAATATTTACAGTACGAAGGTACGAAAGTACGTACCTTCGTACGAAAGTACTTTCGTACCTTCGTACGAAAGTACTTTCGTACGAAGATAGAATACGTATCTATTGTACCTTCGTAGGTGCGTAAGTGGTGCGTACACGTATAAATAAAGTTGTACACGTAGACATATGCGTACACTATCATACGTGTACAGCTGTACACGTACAACGCGGTAACGTCGTACGAAAGTACTTTCGAAAGTACAAAGTACTTCCGGAAGTAATATTTTCGTACCTTCCAACTGCTTCGTACACTGTTGTACGTGTACGTGTAGGTGACACTGCTGATTAGATCCGTCTATTCTCGTCCTCACGAGTTATGACGGCGCATGCGGCCAATTTTGTGCGCTTCGCTTTCATTGTATTCTCCTTATTTTTCAGAGTTGCGCTCGCGCACGACTTCACCGCAACCCGCGCGCATGTTATTCTCCACAAGGTAACTAATCCCAACGCTTCGCTTGGCCCGAATATTCATTTATCTATTGCCGCGCGTTCTCAATTTTTTTCTTCGCGTTCGCGTCTTCATGGATCGGTCATGCGGCGTTCCTCATGTAGTCATATTCCGCTACACATGTCCGGAAAATGCGATGCGTTCGATCCGTCGTTCTGGCTCCCAACTCATTCGTTCAATCAATTACATTCCAACCCAGGCTGTGTCTGCTGAGCCGTTAGTCCTTGGCCAGAACTTTACGGTTACCCTAACAGCCTACAACCGCGGCAACATCGATGCTCGATCCGTCGACATTATTGACGCGAAGTACGATCCTAACGTGTTCACGATATTGAACGGCGCGTCGTCAATTATGAGCGAGTTTGACGTCGTCGAGCCGGGTGAGAATGCGACTTTTTCTTTCGAACTTGTTGCAACACGCTTAGGTGTGTACACACTTACCCCTGCGGTAGTGACCTACCGCGCGAGCGATGGGGAGCAAAAAACACGCGGGACATCAAATGATGTCGAGAACTTGTGGTGCGTAACCGAAATGGATAAAAGTTTTGAACGAGTCTTCAGGATTGGCGCATATTTGACGTTAGGGTTAGCAAGAAATGCTGAGGAATGGAAGAAAGGCGCCAAGATAACTACTGGCGTGCTCAGTCTGTTAACTGTGAACTATGTTTTGCTTCTTTTAAAGCAGTTTCGGAAAGAGTGGGAAAGGCGCCGTGCGATAGTGTCGCTCACAAAATCGGACTGATACCTACAATGCGCATATGTGTATGCGTCAGATTCATGTTGGTGAATATAGGTGCGCACTCACTCTGGTTTGTTTATATATTTTCCCAGCCATGATCCGAGACGCTTCGTGTAGGGCCATAGAATATGAGCAAATGCAAAGATACAGTACATGTAGTATTCATATCATAGTACGTAGTACTTTAGTACCTTCGAACTATACAGTATATGTATACAAGTAATAAGTCAAGCAAATAAAGTACGAAAGTACCTTCGTACACATAGTCACATACTGTACATATGGCAACTGTATATATGGCCTACTGTACATAAAAAGTAAATCAGCACCCAGTGTCACCAGTGAATTTCGTGTAATACGTTGTACTCCTACTGGTATGACTTCTCAGTTAGAGCACGGTGGGGAATGGGAGGCAAGTATCACTTTTCTCCCCCAGACCAACAACATCCAATAATTTAAAAAGCTTGCTGAGCATCACCACGACCCTATTCCCCACGGAGGGTCCACGCGGTGTTGCATCAGTGACGCCGCGAGACAGTCACAGCAGACAGCTATCTACTGAGAGTAACGATGCCAATATCAAACGAACTTAGTTCATGCGATAATATATGGCACCACTCTTCGTCAAGAATCCGTCTCGGCACAGCAATTACGAGTGTTTCCAGTACTAGAATAATTTACCATACGATGTTCATTCCCCAATGTACCTACGTATTTACGTAGTACGTGTACTTCCGGAAGTACGAAGATAACAACACTTTCGAAAGTATTTTATTTCCGGACTCTCGAAGGTAACATTAAATTATGCTATGATATTAGTATCATCTATCTATTTCGCATACCCCCGAGCGAGGTTCTTAATAATATATATACAAGATCAACTTTCTAATGAAATTACTATCGAAATTATGTAAGTACTTCCGTACTTGCAACGGATTTATATTAAAAAATCGGGTGTTGTTGACAACTGCAAGTCACGAACAGGTGCCAAGAAACTCAGTCAAGTTATGTACCACAGGGTATCCCCTTCAGTTAATTCAACCATATCCACATTACGTTCCAGATCGCCAATATTTCCAGAGCCTTTTCGACGCTTAGACACACACACTACAATTGGAATTGGCCTCTGATGCCTAGCCTTGGGAATCTTGCCACCACTTGCCCATATGTGGCCTTCATGCTTAACGTTGTCAATGAAAACCAAAAAGTGATGAATTGGGACTTCAAGTGAAAGACATCTGCGGGAAATTTTATATACGCGTCCACATTTCTTTGGGTCAATATCTATGAAGGCCGCAACTTGCTTAAATGCTTTCAGACTAAGTGCTGACAGAAAGTTGCGACCATCACGTCCGGCACCCCAGACAGCGAAGCGAGACCATGCGAATGAAGACAAGACTCTGTATTCAAACGCGACAGCTCGTATGTGCAATAGGCGTTGGCGAGGAACACGAGTTGTCCCAGAACCTGGCGACCTTGAGCAAGGGAAACACAAAGTTGACAGACACGTCAATACTAAGTATGAGCATGGAGCAAGGTAGTCGCTCTTAAGCAGGTTCTCTTACCAGCGATATAACAACACGGGATCAGTCTGGCAACCTGCGCGAGCAAAAGATGGGAGACCACGGGAGAGATTGTATTGTCCACACAGGTTTAAGAAAGCATGGAAAAATACGAGGTCTTCACCCGAAGAGTAAGTGTGCACAACAGAACAATTTTTAAAATTAAGACAAGCTGCGTCAATTTCAAATGTAGTATATGCAATAAAGAACGCATAATGCTCTCGGCTCACCTCCCCGGCTTCGGGAGAGGATTCAACAAAACCCCCAGTAGAAAAAAAAATACTCCGTTCCATGCACCATGTTGGCATTTGAACAGTTGTCTCGCGGAACTGTTCTAGCCAAAGATCTGTGGGATCAGCAAGCGCATTTGCCCATTGCGCATAGTGCTTTGTCGAGCCATGTGGGAATCTCCTCCAGCAGCCACCGACAAGAACTGTCGAGCATACCCCTAGCAGTTGCACCTGTGCATGAACACGTCTTGGACGCAACACATCGTCAGCGTCAAGAAATACAAGGAAGTCGCCAACAGACTGATCGACGCACTCGTTTTTACTGTGGCCGATGCCCCCAGCTCGTATGTATTCATCACGGAGGTATGGTATTTGAGTGACTACGCAAGTCCTTTGCCATTGACGATCTGCTGCGATTACAGATAAACTATGACTACGGAGAATCGGTGTCCACGCGTGAATTATTTCGTCAGATCTGTCTGTTGAAGCATCATTGTACACGCTTATTTCTACAGGACCGCGATATGACTGAGTTATAGCGGACGCTAAGCATTCATCAAGCCATTCATCGGCATTGTAGACCGGTATGATAATGGATACCGAAGGAAGGTACGAGTCCAAGAGGATATTATTTTCTCTTCGCCATTCTCGGCTGAGAGGGGAGCCCAAGCCACGAAGTGGATTTAATCCTTCCCAGATAGCTGCAGTGGCTACACAGTCGGTGGCAAAAAGCACAGTTCGACTCAACTTTTCATTCCTGAGAGCAGAATACGCACATGTCGTTTGACTTCGAGCGAGGGCTCTGCCGCTAATTTTTGATAAAAACTCTTCAGTAAGAAGAGGCCGTGCTGATCTAGGGATACCTTTGCTGTAAGCGATGGCGCTATTTTGTTCTGAAAGCGGATCGCAAAGAAGACACGCCATCCCGTTCGCCATTAGTCTTGGTTCCATTGATATATTAGTTGTCCCACAGTGCAGTAACCAAGGGTGCATTAATACAACAGATCCACATGATCCAACAACTTGCTCTATGAGCCCAATGCGGTTTGATTCCCTATGTCGAAAGTCTCTTTTGTTGGTCTGCTGCAGTAAAGCACGTGTAGAAGCTTCAGAACAAAAACTCGCGACCTTCGAGTTCAACTTGTTGTGACGAATACCTCGTGGCACATACTTATATATCTCTCGTGCAACCCAGTGATGGCTGCCACGCAAGAACGCCGTGCCACCACCACCGGGTTTCCAATCAGACAAAAGTAAAAGTATCACCACACCATGACAAGGGTGCCCAACAAGGCGCCGCTGCCCGTCCGCATCAAAGCCAGGACCTATGTCAACGTGCCAGCCTTTACCTCGTACCCTGCGACGATTCACTGATTCCCAGCTTTCCCAGCACACCGATTGCTTATTTTTACCTGATGCCATAACAAGCTTGCTCTTGCGAACATCTTCATTACCAATGACACGTGCTTGCGAACATGAAGATATATCACCTGTCAAAGAGTCCTCTGGAAAAACAATAGGACAGTACCAGTGACGGATTCTATGAGCATCACTGAGCAGCTGATTCTTAGGCAGTTTCCACGCTTCTTTGCCGAGAAGGACGTCCAAGGCGTTGGCGAGTGTAGGAACATGGGCTATTTTCTCCCAGTGTCGTCCAACTCCTGAAGGTACAACTTCGATTACACGTCTCGATGTGCCTTGCGGCCAACTACTGGGTTCCGAAAGAGAGACGCTGAGGGAAATGCCACTCTCTGGAGATATTGTAGGGTTAGCTAGAGTTTGACCAATTTCTTCACGAAAACGTTCGATGGTCGTGACGTCCAAAATGTCTTTCAGATAAAGTATACCGTCACGATGAAAACATTTCCGCATGGCCTCTGAGTCCATTTCGTCAAGTATGAAGTACACCAAAAACACACCAAAATCACCGAAACAAAACAACCAAAAACTTTCGAAACTACCTGTACTCGTATAGCCCTTGGTTAAAGTTTGACATACAACACTTTACGATCATAACCTAAATATACGTGTACAGGTGATGGATAGATATTCTTCAGATAAACGCCGGTATCGTTTGCTCGAGGTATTACGAATTGCTTCACGGACTTTGCACAAATAAACGCCTCTAGAAACAAATGTACCGAAGGTACCTACGAAAGCGGAAGTACTTTCGTACTTTCGTACTTTCGTACGAAAGTACGAAAGTACTTTCGTACGAAAGTACTTTCGTACGTACAGTAGGTACGGAAGTACTTTCGAAAGTACCTTCGAAGGTAACTGTCTAAGGCATCAGATACGACGTCGCGACAAACGGCACCAACAGCGTCGCTTCCGATACGAGGAGAATGAATATTATGATGTATTTAATTTGCTTTTATAAAGAGAATGGGGTACATCTTGGTATTCAAATATAGACAAAAGTTACTGCGCTCAGTCGTTTGCTAGCTACGAAGGTACGAAGGTAGAAGGTACCTTAAGGTACACGTATACGTAGTAGCTAGCTAGCTAGCTACGAAAGTACGAAAGTACCTAGCTAGCTAGCGCTAGCTAGCTACGAAGGTACCTTCGAAGGTAGCTAGCTAGCTACATACTTTCGTACTTTCGAAAGTACCGAAAGTACGAAAGTACCTTCGAAGCATAGCGTCACAGGGGGATGGGTAGTCTACCCCAAAAAACCAAAATGTTGGAAGACTAATTACCCATACGACATTTTCAAGCAGCGATGTAGCGAAGGGGCTCGCTACCCGCTATCTGATTTTCTTCCTCTCAGGTAGTGGCCTCCGCTACCCGGAGTTCGCCCCCCTTTAACCCTTCGGACAAGACGCCCACCCCCCGAGCGGCCCCGTTTCGCCCCCTCGCGGCTAGGGTCCTCGAACCCTAGTTAGGTTTAGGGTTACGC
>Ga0209630_10001441_pt1 | contig 25311 bp, 17 predicted proteins | sample COG_01_FD_184745 | JGI IMG/M metagenome (GOLD analysis project Ga0209630, IMG submission 184745) | Pelagic Microbial community sample from North Sea - COGITO 998_met_01 (SPAdes) (version 2) | ecosystem: Environmental > Aquatic > Marine > Neritic zone/Coastal water | place: Helgoland, sampling... | reverse complement strand
TTTATATTACATGATATCTTCGAAAACTTATTATAGATGCAATATAATAATAAAAGCACATCTTAAAGTACAAACACATTGAAGGTATAACTTAACCGGTTGTTAGCACAGCTTTCTTGAGTTTGTATTATCGAATGTGGCGTCGTGGCTTAAAAGGCCTCGTGAATAACTTCTATCACCAGTTCACCGTGGCTTCTGATCGCGAAACTAATATTTTCAGCGTGGAGCTGCGACTACCGACATCCCAAAATGATCGGCCGACAGCATGTGGATTAGCGTTCCGGGCTCTACTCAGCGAGTCCTGAATGGCAGTTCGTAAGACGTAAACGCTTCTCATGAATCTGATGTTGTTGGCATAGACGGGCGTGAAGTGTGCATCTGGAAGGCTGGCATCCGGTAATCAAAGGGAAATGGAAGTCAATCGGACAACGTTGCAAGAAAAGATGGACTATAAAAATTTGCACTGACAATTTCAAGGCACACGATCGGCGACGCTCGCCGATCGAGTTAATTGCCTGAACTACATTTCACTCACCGCTCATCGCTCATATTTACTGGAGCGTTAACTTTTCGCTTTGCCAGCTGTGTCTAGTCACTTGGGCTTATTTAAACGACAAATACGAGTCCTCGCTGTGCTCTTGCCGCGTGTTTTCGTGTCGGTTAACGCAGCCACAGGCACACCCCACTTTGCTGCCTCTGAGCGCTTTTCCTGTGCTCCCTCTTCGACACATATACGCGCGCTGTTACTCTTTTCCGAGCTCGGCAAACGACCTGCGTTCAGACGTTTGGACAGGCTTTCAAATTGTGGTCGCGAGCCATCATGAGACTTCGGTTGTGCTGCTGCACGCTCAAGCGCGAGCTGTATCGCCGCTCGTTTGCTCTTGTCCTTCCGCGTTTCGATTACAGTGGTGAGTCGCTGTTGTCGAATTTCCCTTTTAAACTTTGCTCTTGCTGAATGACCCATGAATGTGTAACTCTCTATCTCTCCTTCGCTCCGGCGGCGCGTCGAAACGGGAATGGCCTCATAAAAATTACCTTCGTACGTAACTTACGAATACGAAGAAGGTACGAAGGTACCTTCGAAATAAACTCGTAATAATAACTTACGTTTCGTAAATCATCTTATTATTATATTACATGCATATAGTTATGATAATGATATCTCGTAAGGTTGGAGACGTACTTGTATATGGTATACAGAATTGTTGGGGTTCGCACCCATTCATACATGTGATCTTATTAATGTATTACACCACTTTCCCTATATCGTTGACTTTCGGTCGGCAGTGTGGTTACCATACGAACACCGGTCGGTTGCAAATGCAGACACGCGCTCCGCGCCAATATTTTGGGTCGCGCGTGTTTTTTTTCCCAATGGCGCCTAGTCAGGACTGTGCCGCTTGCTAATATGCTGTTCGGCGCCAAAAATGCAAATACGCACAGCATATGCGGCGGCTCGATTGCCGCGTTCACGAAGAGACGCCACGACCCTTGAAATTGACACACGGTCGATCGATTGCACTTTGGTCACATAACCAAGTATCTGCAACAGATTTCGGTATATTGACCTAAATGACAAAACATCGCTGTAGAACACGTTGGGAACACTCAAAGAGCGACATACTCCTCGACGATAATGCGCGACACGATCCGAGGTCGCCCTCTCTGTTTGGCGCCCAGCAGCATCCTTGCAAGCGGTCCAGCGCGCTCGCCGTTCTGACTAGGCCTGACTAGGCGCCATAGGAAAAAAAACATGTTGGGCCAGGAAATGTAACGCGAGTGCCACTGTCCACAGTGTATGACGGATCCGCCTGTTTGTAACTCAAGGAAATCATTTGGCCCTGATCGCACATGCAAATAGTCAGATCTTTCTGAATTTAGGCAGATCGGAGATGGTGGGCAAAACGCTGTTGTGAAAGAGTGCATGCCAACTGCTTGCGCGCACGGCGACACCGTGTCCTTCCGAATCTTGACAGAGAGTCGTATCATGTTATGGCGTCATCAGCTTCTATACGATAGATTGAGTAGGTCCTTCAAAAAATTCAGTACTCACCTGGTACCGTTAATCAAGGTCGAAGGTCTATTTGCCCCGTACATTGTCTCCATTTTCGACATCGTTAACTCAGGAACGTTGGTTTAGCGTTACGTATAGTTGGTCCCTTCATCGGACGAAATGAACCGATTTTCTTGAGTCACGCGTTGAACTTTTGTCCGATGATTTTTACTCATACGTGAGGGCATATGATCATATGTAGACTAATATAACTCAATTAATTCACATATGATAATTACTTATAGACATGTCAAAATCACATTAGACCATCCGACCAAGCAACCGATAAATAAACGTACGTATGTAGACGTTCGCACCTCATCAGTAGTCTCATCACTTGAAAACAACTTGAAAACAACTTGAAAACAACTTGAAAACAACTTGAAAACAACTTGATTGATTGGGAAAGTACTACTTTCATTTCCGTTGTCATAATAATCATATGATATTATTATTAATACATAAATGCATCGACAGTTTACAGCAGCCGTTCAAGATTTACACGTAAAAGACGTTTATAGCCTCTCGTTTGCAGCGCTGCCCCACCTGGGCGTGTCGGTCTTTCCAGCAAACTCAGAGACGCGTCAGTCCTTTCAAGGCTATCGAGTCGTTTGACTTTGTCGAAATCATTCTATTAAAAAGTCTCACACAGACATCTCTGCCTTTCCTTTCGCTTGTTTTTCTGCACTTAAGTCCACGTTGACGTGGCCGCCCACGCTTACAGACACGAAGCATCTCCAAAAGTGGTACCTGCGAGTAAGCATGTCTCCTCGCGAAACCCTCTCATCGGATGGCCAAACTGTGAATCTGGCCCGCCACATCGCAAGTGCACCTGTCGACGATCAGGTAATCCCCCGTATGTATACTATCGACGAAGTTGAGGAGCACGCAACTCCCGGAGACTGCTGGCTCATAGTTCACGGAAAGGTCTATGATGTGACCTCCTTTGTACCCTCACATCCCGGGGGCAACATGATATGGGTCAAGGCCGGCGGCGACTGCTCTCAGCTATTCGACTCATATCACCCAACGAGGACCCGCGCCGTACTCGACAAATACTGCATTGGTGAAGTCAAGCGAGTAGCGGGTGATGAACAAAAGATCATCGTTTACGAAAACAAACAGAAGGGCGATTTTTACCTCGACTGCAAACTTGCTGTGGAACGGTGGTTCAAAGATAACAAAAAGGATCCCAGGGTCCACCCAGAAATGTATGCTAAATCCTTCATCATCCTAATCGGAGTGGTAGTTTGTCATTATTGCAGCTTCTTTCTCACTGCTTCGTTCCTTGTTTCTTCACTATTTGCTGTCTTTCATGGTATGTGGAAGGCCGAGGTTGGAGTCTCAATACAACATGATGCAAATCACGGAGCATACGGGAAATCCCGCAGTATTCTCCACGCAATGCAATTGACGTTAGATACTGTAGGCGCATCATCCTTCATGTGGCGTCAGCAGCACGTCGTCGGCCATCATGCATACACAAATGTGGAAGGAGTAGACCCGGATATTCGTTGCGCCCCTGAGAAAGACATCCGCCGAGTCAATGAATATCAGCCTCACGAGAGCTATCACCGGTTGCAGCACATTTATCTTCTATTTGTGTACGGACTGCTGTCTATAAAAAGTTGTTTCATTGATGACTTCAATGCTTTGGTTTCTGGAGAAATTGGCTGGGTGAAGGTTGCAAAGTTTACGAAAGGCGAAGCGGCCACTTTTTGGGGCAGTAAGTTGCTTTGGGCTTTCTATTACCTCTTCCTCCCTATGAGGTACGGCATGCATTCTACAGCGTGCACAACCGCCCTCATTCTTATCACAGAGTTTGTCACTGGCTGGCTTTTGGCATTCATGTTCCAAGTGGCTCATGTTGTTGGAGAGGTGCAGTTTTTCAAGCTGTCAAAAGATGGTCGACTGAACCTCAGCTGGGCAGAGTCGCAGCTATGCTCAAGCGCAGACTTCTCTCATGGGAGCTGGTTCTGCACCCATTTTTCTGGCGGGTTGAATTATCAAGTTGTGCATCACCTGTTTCCAGGTGTGTGTCATTGCTACTACCCTGACCTTGCCCCTCTGATACAGAAGGTTGCAAAAGAACACGGGCTGGACTACGTGGTATATCCATCATTTTTAAGCGCTCTCTTCGCACATTTCAGGTACCTCAAGAACGTTGGTCACGGGATCCGTGTCCCCTCACTGCAGACGATCGGATGAGCACAACGTGACTTCAGGCCTAATTGAGCTTTATTTTTTCAATAACGTATTCATTCGGTGCATCTGTCAGAGGAGCACTTTTACTTCGCCTTGTCCGCTGCCTGATTTTAGCAAAGCTTAACTTCGTGATTTACCCGGCACAACGCTGGATAAGGTATTAATGCAACAGAAAAAGCATTTGAAAACCTTGTTGTGCACAAAGTCAGTGCTTCCGTGAGTTTTTATCTAGATTTCTCTCGGACACGGTCGTAATTGCCCCAACGTAAGGCATCGAAAGGCATTCGTGCTTGTGCTGGCAAGAATCTTCCCTGACGAGGCGAAATTCGGGTATAACACTGGCACATCATTCTTCCAAACAACGTCGGAGTCTGTGGCTGAGCCTTCAGGAACGAAGCAAAATTTGTGTCCAAAAACTCGCTGCTCATTATTTTAAAAACTGTTTGCAACCTTGTGCATGTTGCTTGGATCTTCGCCAATCTAACATATGCCCAAATACGATTGATAAATATCACTGCTCAAGCACACCCTGCCACTGATAGTATTAACCATTATCCAGGGAGTTCTAAATCTTCATGCTGCTTAAAACTCGCAATCGATAACAGCTACCATCATGAGAATAGTTTTGCATATAGCTCTGGGTTTGACGAAACTATTGAACAAAAAGCCTCGGACGTTCCTGGGAGCTCCACGGAAGACCCAATATTCGCGTCACTGGAAGCTGAAGGTAATGGTCCATCAGGTTTGATACCAACCTTGTTGATGCTAGCCCCCGAAGGAGTTTGGTACCGCGCCACCGTGACTGATACTGCTGACCCATCTGAAAGAGGAACGACTGTTTGGATGAGGCCTTTGCCAAATGTCGTCTCACCAAGAACTCGGGCGCGCCCATTATCATGAAGCGCCCCAGCAAGAACTTCTGAGGCAGATGCGGTCCCTTTGTCAACCAATATCGTCAAAGGTGAATCAGGAACGAGCGCTGTGCCGTTTGCCTCAAAAACATCGCGTACGCCGTCACTGTCTGATATATACACTATTGTTCCGTTGTTCATGAAGTATTTTGCGATCTCAAGTGCACCTGGAAATAAACCTCCAGAATTAGATCGCAGGTCCAACAAATAAGCGTCCGCTCCTTCGCGAAGCCCAAGTTGTAGCGCCTCCTTTACCTTCTCCCCCGATATCAGGTTGAATGTGCTCAGTCGGATGTAGAAAATGCGTCGAACAGTCCCTGGAGCTGGCTCGCAAAGCTTAGCTTGCACAGGCACAATCAAATATGTCTGACGAACCAACGTCACATTGATCTTGGTCGTTCCCAATATATTTTCTTGGTTCATACCTGTTGCGCGCTCCAAAGTAAGAACCACCTTGGAATTCGGCGGTCCTTGTAAAACATCTGCCACTTCATACAAACTAAAGCCCTTGACACTACTTCCGTCCACAGCAACTATGGTATCCATCGGCAGCACCCCACCCATGTCTGCAGGACCACCAGGTACTGGTGAGACTATGACTGGAATTTCGTTACCAATATCATCTTTGAGATATGCCATTTCAATTCCCACGCCCGTGACATTGGCTGACATCGTTGAATCGGTCAAGGAAGCATATTTTTCCGGCTCAAGGAACCTTGTAAATGGATCGTCCAGCTTTGCAAGCATTTTGCGAATCGCATCATAGGTCTGTTCCGTGCTATCCATGGGCGTTCTTTTAACAGTATCCTCTCTGTATTTAAACCAAGTCACGCCGTTGAAAGTTTTGTCGACGTAAGCTTTGTCAACCGCGCGCCAGGCCTCTAGGAATAACAAGTTATTTGAACTGATGCCGGATGAAGGAAGAGCGGGTCCAAGTTCAAGTGCAAGTGAAAGAGCAAGGCAACAAGCAGCAGCAAAGAAAGAACGATTCGCAATATCGGCTGTTGTTTGAGTGCCACGCCTGGCGCGATTGGCGGCTCCTCTGTACTTATAGCGCGCTGAATGCTCGCCTGGACCGCGGAGAGTGTAGAGGAGCCCATTAGTGCTCGTTGGCCATTTCTGTTGCTTTTTGTTCTGACTGCGGCCAAAACTACGGGTAGGATGCAGTGGTCTAAGACAAACGAGCATTTGGGGCTCCTTGTATAGGAGGCAAGCGACAGCGAAAGTAGATGGACGCTCGTTCTCGCTCCGCAACAATCCGTGGGTTGAGTTCCGTGTGTGCCCCGAAAGATGCTTCAACGCGTGCTATGGAATACTTGCTTGGGTTGTAATGCTCGTCAGTCCAGTCCGTCCTTTTTCTTGCAAGTTAAGGATATGACTAATTAACTTAAGAATGACGGTCTGATTTACGAAAAATCGAAATGCCCATACAATTCTCGGTTACGAATTTCGGAAATGGGGAATCTAATGGGAAAATTTTCGGAAATCGGCACCCTCCTTACACAGCATGGCATGCCGCCTCTTTGCGAGCGCGCCGACGCCTCCAAACTGCACGGATCGACGTGAAAGTTCGCAAGGACGTAGCTAAGACTATGGAGCGTCGTTCTGTGTTCTCGGGATTCAAAAAAAAGAATGGCCGAAAATCGACGGTCTAATTCGTGTTTCTTGAGTTATTTCCGAAATTAGTCGTATCCTTAACTTGCAAGAAAAAGGACGCTAAAACCGTGCTGGTCAGGACTGTTTATAAGGGACGGACGTACATACATATATAATCATATATATATACGGGGTACATTTAAAAGAAGGACGCTTATGACGATATGGAATAAATATGTTCAATAATGATAAAATTTAATCGGAGTACCTTAATTAATTCCTGTATGTTCCTATACATCATCGTATGGGCAAATTCTCAGATTCCTATATGTATGTGATGCTATAGGAGTTCCTATAAAGTTCCTATACGGTTACATATGTTCCTTATGTTCCTGTATTTTTTTTTGGCACGGCAGCGCGTGGCACGCTTCAGGATGTCAAAAGGGAGCGGCCGAAGAGCCGCTTCGGGGTCGTTTAAACTCTAAACCCTGAAAACCCATCCCCAACCCCCTAAAGACACGGCGCGGACCCTAAAGATACAGCGCACCACTCGTCACTCGCGCGTCAGCGGCTACTTGAGCGCGCATCTTGCTCGTGTAAAAAACCGCTCTTGTCAGCGCGCGGCGCGCTTCAGGATATATATGGGAAGAATTAACTCAATGATGACTCGTCCCGCCCGGTGGCATAAAAAAAATACCGTAACAGAGATGAATTATGGTTAAGGGAAGAATTAACCCAAGGATAACCAGTCCCGCCCGGTGCCAAAAAAAAAATGGGAACACAGCTGTCAATTAGACATACTCTTCGCTTGCAAGTCAATTGATGACGTGCTCGTCAGGTCCTGCTAGTCAGCACTACTCGTATTTCCGTCCGTGGTAATCCAGTGTATATTATTCGGCCGAGCGACTGGCTTAAGCACTTTGCGGTCGCGCGTCTCGTCAAACTCGGTGCGTCTCGACAAAGTATATACCGGATGACAGAAGAAATATACAGGCTCCACCACGAGTGGTGGCAAAGCAGACCGCTATACCCAGAGGATGAAAATGAAGAAGATGAGGAGGTTGCCGAGCTTGTTGAGGCCCAAGTTTTCCCGTCGCAAAACTCTCGGAAGAGGCTCTTTTCTGCGGCTGGGCCTCGGGAAAGCATGTCGGCATCTCGCTGCCCTCGTGCATCCCCTCCCGGCAAACGATATCGGCCCGATTCCAAGGACTGCGAACACCACGGCGCAACCCAACAAAAACTCGCGATTTATGCTGGAAAGCAACTAGACAAGAAAGTCGTTCTCCCAGCTTGGGTCCGCCAAACGAAACTTTCAGCTGGAGAAAACGACAATAAACTTGTAACGGCCGCTCTCGTCGCAAATCAACTGCTTCAACAGTCAATTGCACTTATGATAGCAGACATAGAAAGCAGGATGCAAGGTACAAATGAGTACCCAGGACGGTGCGGTTCTTTCACCTATGAAAGTTCACATGACATGCTCTGGTCACCCGCTGTCGACTTTTGCGATGACGACGATCCGAGCGACGCGCAAACTGATTTGTGTGAAACGTTAAACTTGCAGAGAGCATTTGACTTCCGACTCCAGAGCTTTTTGCACACAAAATACTTCAAAGAAACCTTGCACACAGTGAGTCCTTCAGAGATTGCCTCTCGTCAGCTTTGGAGCGACTCTCATCATCCAAACGGAGTGACAGGGTCGCCTTGGGCGCGACTCCGTACACATGCACCACTGAATTTCAGGAAAATCAGGCCCTGGACAGCAAACGATGATAAACAACTCAAACAGGGTGTGCACTGTTATTATCATAGTGCAAGATTGCTCCATCACGAACACGTGACTCTTGCCGAAGTCGCAGGCGTCGGACTTGCGCGTCTTGAAGATTTGCTGAAACCTTCCAAATTTCTTATGTCCGCGATGAACGACACCGGAAACATTCTATGGGAAGAACTTGTAGGGGCTGTTTCTTTCTGTGTTTTGCTTGCTTTTCGGTTATTGTCTACAAACCAAAATGAAAAGAAGAGCCGGCTTGTGAATTGACCTTAATTTTTGGCAAGTGTATATCTTCCTGCCCGTCAACCAGAAGATTGTCGTCTGCGTTGGACTAACTGTCGCGATCCTCGAATACAACAAGGAGTATTCACGAATGATGAAGATGATTTATTGGTTAAGCTATTTCAAGAGAATGGAAACGCCACCTGGCTCTCAGTTGCTTCGCAATTATCTCGTTGTGGCGACGTATTGCACATCAATAAACAGGAGCGAACTCCCACTCAATGTGCAGGCCGATATCAAGCTCACTTGAATTCAGACCTCATAAAAAGCAAATGGACGATGGAGGAGGATGCAAATCTTTGCCGTTTTGTTCAGCTAAATGGACTTGGGAGGTGGGCAGAAGCTGCGTTGCAACTTCCGGGCCACACACATGCACAAGCACTACATCGTTGGCATAAAGTTCTTGTTCCAGGGAGACAGAAAGGAACCTGGTCAAAACATGAGGATGAATCGTTGCGCCTCGCGGTAGCAGCTTACACACATGTTAAAAAGGCATCGGCAGGTGCTGTGTGTGATACAGAGGACACTGGAATGAAAAACACATGCAATATAGGAGTGGCACTCCCATGGTCAAAAGTTGCATCGCATGTTTCCTCACGGACAGATGTTCAATGCCGTGAGCGTTGGACGAATGTCCTCGATCCTGACCTTCAGACGTCTGCTGCAATGATCTGGAAGCAAGCTGATGATGATGCACTTCGCGCAGCAATTAAAGAATTCACAACTCTTCGCAGCTGTGCGAACCGCGGCGGAGTTTCTGTGATTGCGTGGTCGCGAGTTGCTAAACGTTTGGGCCAGAATCTCACTGATAAAATGTGTCGAAATCGCCACAAGCGTATTGTTCGCGCTCAGAGAAGTGGAAAATCCCGTGGCGGCTTGCGTGTGCACAAAGTTTAGGAAGGGTTGCACTTGGTAAGGTGCTTCGTGTTATGCTGGGAAGATTGCACACCAATAAAATTGAATGACAACACATCACTACCTTCTTAAGATCTTAAACAAGTTCTAGCTGAATACTTGCGACAAGCGTGCACTCGGTTAGGCATCTAGACTCCCACAATAAAATTGATGAAGGCATCATGAGGATTTTTGTGATGCCCAAATATTATTTAGTTGGACAACAATTTGATGGTCGCAAGGATGCTGTCACAGACGCTCTTGCTATCGACGATGAGGTTCCTGACATTAGCAGTGCGCACCTAGATTGCCAGTGTCCTTGAGGACCCAATCATCATCTGGATTGTCTGGGTCAATAACAGTCGCTGCAGTCTCCAAATGATTTGTGTCCATTTCATTTGCTTGCTTTTGGTTTGACTCTGTTAAATTACCAGCTTCATGCAACTGGGTAAGATCTTCGCACACAACCTCAGCATCATGCATCATGTTCGCATCTACATTTTGTTTGTCGTCGCTCAATTTTACAGCACTCATATTGTCAGCAATTCCAGAAAGGGCATTGCTCTCACGATCCCCAAAGCTCAAAGCTGGGATGATCGATGTATTTGATCGAAAGTGTTCTTCAACCTGTAAAGATGAGTCAAAATTTGGGAACAAATTTTTATACTCAGCCGGGTCTGCAAGTGCATTGGCTGCTTTCTTGTTTGTCTTCGAAAGGTCGGACCTCCATAAATCTACGATTCGTGAAATTTTAGATGGGGCGAATGCGCGAGACATGAATGCTGCCTCTGGGATGCGGCCGGTATTACATAGCAACTCAATGCAATCATCAATCTTGTTCAAAAGGAACAGACAAACAAAAGCAACGTTATTTTTCCCAGTATGTCTAGCAAGGTTAGCGAGCTCCTGAAGCTTCACTGTTGACGCGGTGGCAGAGTACAGCAACAGTTGGCCTGAAAGATCACCGGCCTTCGAAAGGCAAGCTGATGCAAGTTGAATGTTTCCTGCAGACATGGCTGACTCCCCAAGTTGCTTCCATTTGGATTCAACTGCAGAGACGCTATTATCATCGATGATACTTCGCGCAACAAGTAGCTCTCCAAGTTGCATCGCAAGTTCAAACTTATAATCGGGATCGGTGGCAAGGCGCAGTGCATCTGACACAAGACCACGCGACTCGAGAAATCGCGCCATGTTATTGTGCCGCTCTTTTGGAATGGTTGGCAGAAGTTCCTCTGCGGCCTCAAACTCGCCACGCAACACAAGCGTTTTGTACTCAATAAGGCTCAAAAGTAAGGTGTATGAAACCACGGAAAAATCTTTGTCGATAAGATAGACGCGATTCTGTGCAGCTAGGTATCCAAGCAAATACATCGGGCGGTCCAAGTGAAAAATGGTTGTCACTTCGCCACCGACGCAATAATTTAGACGCCAATCCGTATTGTTGTATATGAAGCATTCACCAACCCAAACAGCAGTGCGAACAGTTTCTCCGACCTCTGCTAACAGCTCAAACGCGTTTTCAACACCTTCACTTTCGTCAACATTGCCATTTTCAAAGGCTGCTACAGTTGCTTGTGCATTATACCGCAATATGAAGAATGAAGCTTCACTTGCGATCGCAACAAGATCGGTTGCCTCAGACCACCAAACATCTTTCACAGCAACATCAATCCGACGAATAACGCGGGACTCAGCCCAATCATAAAAGCAAATGAAATCTGTTGACCTCAACCCCATAAGTGTCCCACCGTGAAGTCCCTCAACGGCAAAATGAGGCCGAAATGATGTTTTCTCTTTGAATTGATTGAACACCTTGATCTTTGAAGGAGATTCACGGACAGCAAACTCTGACGAGTCAACAGACCAGCCAAAGTCAAGAGCCGCGCCGAAAGCTTTATTGCGCCAAGCCAAGGCGGTGTAGATGACATACTCTCCATCGCCACATGCAGACACAAACCGGCCATTCGGGCCATGAACGAGACTTTGCGGGTACAGGTCGCAGCTGCCAAGTTCTTTTATTGTTAGCGGTAGACGCTCCCCATCCAGCACCTCAAATCCAGAGGGAAGAGATTTGACATTCACAGTTTGCACATCATTGTGCTTCGACCATATGATTTTTCCGCTGGCATCCATGGAAGCGACCGGGTCTTCCCGGCCAATTTTGAACATTAAAGTGCCTTCATCATATCCCACTGCTACTGCATTAGAGCCCTTGAGAACGGCAATGCCCCACACTCGCTCTAGCCCATAGTTCAAGGTGTTTTCAAGGCGATATGTTGTGCTATGCCAGATGCGGATTGTGCCATCTTCAGAACCAGAGATGACTACAGGAAGCTCTGGGTGAAAACATACCGTGGAAACATTGTGAGCATGTCCATCGAGTGTTTGCACGCAACATTTTGTCTGAAAGTCCCAAACTTTAACAAGCTTATCGTCGGCGCCAGAAATAAGGTACGGTCGGTCACCACCGCCGAAATATTCAACACAGTTCACACCCTTTTCGTGTCCTTCCAGGGTGAAGTTGGGGCTATTTTGTCCGATAGACCAAACCTTGATGGTCCGATCGAGTGAGGCAGAAGCGAAGGTGTTTGTGTCTTTTGGGTTGAATACGGCCTGCATCACATAATGGGAATGGCCTTCAAACACTTGGGTGCAAGCCCAGTCTTTTTCCCAATCCCAGAGTTTGATAAGCATGTCGTCAGAACTTGTTAGGAGGTATGGTGAAGTCGGGTGAACAGAAATACAGCGGATGTAGTCGGTGTGTGCCTCAAATGACTTCACAAGCTCTGTTGTGTTATAGTTGTACGTGCGCACGAACATATCATCCGATCCACAAACTATCCACTGCTTGCGAGCCACCCATTTTGCAGTGCGTACTGGCAACTCAGTGACTTCAAAAGACTTTACAAGGGTGTTTGTCTGGTGGTTCCAAACGTAAACATTTCCACTGTACAGATTGGCAAGAATCCAGGGCTCAGTTGGGTGCAGCTCGACACCTTTGATTCTATCAGAACGCTGAACGAGTTTGCGTTTTATATCTAGGCGCAGCGGCATGGCTCTCGCTGTGGAATCTCGAAAGAAAGAAGGCCCTCAGGTCCACGATCGCGCAGATTCCGTTCGTTACCCAAAATTATGTTGGGCTGTACTCAACGGGTTATCACCGTCGCTTTGCCTTTTGGAAATGCAGCCGTGACTACGAAAACGAAGATGTCGAAGTCAGGAAAGTCTCCGGTCAGCACAGGGGAGGTTTCTTTGATCGTGGCTTGAACGCTATTTTGAACCCTATGAGATACTTTCTTCCTCGCAGTGCTTGTTCTTCTGATGACGTTTGCTGATGGTAGTGCGTCCCTCTTTGCTCTGGCTCACAAAAAAATGAAACAGCGCGCGACACTTTGTTGAGAGGGTGGCACGGCTGGCCGCGCTAGGTAATTGAAATTGAGGTAAAGATGATCATTTACCTCGAAAATCTCAACAAAATAAATGCATGCTACCTTCGAAGGTATATGAATAACATTGAATGACCCAGCCACCTGCTTTTCATATATACATATCATATTCCAGATATGGATATAATATTCTGGATTTCAACCAGCATGTTGGCCACCCTAGCTAGCTATATATATTAAATACCTTCGGTAACTAGATAGCTAGTACGAAACCTTATTACATACCTTCGAAGGTACCTTCGAACGAAGATATTAAATATAATATAATACCTTCGTAATAACTACGTACTGTAGTGATTAGGGCTAACGATGTTAATAAGTCTTGAATTTCACTTTATTTGGAACGTGAATTTGATCAATATACGACGATTAAATCAATTTGTACCGCTTGCTCCAAATAAAGTTAACGGTCGGTGGTACATATCATAATAAGTTATTGTCGTTATTTAGGGTGGCCCAACCTGCTGGTTGAAATCCAGCGCAGAATACATGCATTATAATAATATTATTATTGATACTGTTACGAAGATACACTGCCCGAAGTGCTCCGTCGGCTGGAAATACGTAAGTCGCACCCTCGAAGCAATAGCAATGATCATTGGACTTGTAAGAAATAGTTTAAGTATCATATTGCCTCTTGAAGTTGAAAGCTTTTGAGCAGAGTCAAAAATACAAAGAGGGGAAGTCATACTGGAGAGGTAACTTCAGTATTCCTGCTCGTCACCTAGCCCCAATCATTCATTTGCCTGCCATAGAGCTAAGCTGGTCGATAACATATCAAGACTGCTAAATTGCTGTGATTTTCTGCTAAAGGGGCAATTTGCAGACGAGGGATGTTCATGTCTTCAATGGCACCAGTTCAAAGCTGGGACCCTGCACCACATTCTATTAAATTAGCCCAAAGAACTCGTCGCCTTCTTCCCAAACAACCGCACAAACCGCAAGGCCTCGAGGTTGAGAGAGCTCAAGAGACACAGTACTGGTCATTTGTTTGTTTGTTACGAAACTGTGCACGCCTGATGTAGCGTTCATCGATATCTGACAAAGTTCCTTATCTTGTTCTGCTTTTGCGACAGTGGATATATTTTCTCCTCCCGCTATATCGTACCTGTGCAGCAATCGCCTCCATTTTTTCACCTGACCATCATAACTCCTCTTGCTACATATCTGATACGGGTCAGGTGTTCGAGGATGACCGATCTTGTTCCTGCTTCGAACCTCTCTGGGTACTAGTTGAAGATATCGCACATATCCCACAGTGTTGTAGCCGTACTGAACTTGCCTAAGACGAGTCTGCAGTCGACGGCTTAAATCGTTCACACCATTTGCGTTCGAACCAGTAGTAAAATTTACTTGTTGGGAAGCTTTCGCAAAGTTCTGCCATTCGATAGACCAGTTCGAAGCGTCTTCCTCTCTATCAATGTTTGCCTGATTTTTCGCGACTCCAACGACGGCACGAAGGCGCGCGTTGGGCTGATCAGAAAGGTCTGTCATACTCGACACTTCACGGAGAAAATCTGAAGCCTCAGCACAAACAAACCATTTCGGAAACCGCAAAGTTCGTCCTGCAGGAAGTGTTAGCTGCTGACGAAAGTTCGTAAACGAGCGAGTTAAAGTGTTCGATGTACCTTATTCTGCTTCGAATGAATAAGGTGGCTTAGCCCGATCGAAAACCAGACAAGTAATGATGTTCCTTCGTAACGCGCGTTACGTATCTATTAAACATGGGGTTGTAATGCCTAACTATAGCCCCCGTAGTCGAGGGTTAGTTTAATTGGGGTTTGCAACAGGGTTCGGCTGTTATGCGCGTTACGTAATTAACGAGTTACGTAATTAATTACCTTCGAAACTCGTAGCACTACCTTGCTTCGAAGGTAATGATACGCAAGTATTATTATTATTCATGCCTCGTAATCATATTTATCTTCATTATTCGGCATAGCCGCATCTACACTATTTGGAAAATGTTTGACTGTAAAAAATGTCCGCTGCACCTGGGATCGTTTATCAAACATCACGGTCTATTCGTTCCATACATTGTCCACATTTTTGACTGTGAAAAATGTCCGGTGCACCTGGTATCGTTTATCAAACATCACGGTCTATTCGTTCCATACATTGATGACATTTTTATTTTTTTAATTCGAAGATCTTGGTTAAGCCCTTCGTACATTCACCCATTCCAAGAGTTTTAAATTTTTTTTAGCTCGTAAATCATGGTTCAGCTTTCCCACTATCACCGAATCCAAGAGTACCTTTTTCATACTCGGTCCATGGAAAACACGGTTGTTAAACACTGTAGAAGCCTTAACTAATAGTCTAGTTTACTTCACGTCATTACGAGTGTAATTAGTTCAACGCATACCACAATTAACCATCTATCCCTCTGAGGCTATGCCGACCCACATGGAGCGAATCACACACAGTCCTCGTTCGATCCTGTAAAGTTATTATTATTCGTCACCTTCATTTGTGTTTATTCGGCATAGCCGTTCTTATTACAGTAACACTTGCAAAAATGTCACACTCACCTGGTATCGGTATCGTTAATTAAGGATCACGTCTATTTTCGGCGTGTAGTCGATCATTCGGGTTCTCTATCTGTCGAACTTTCGTAACATTTTGGTGGACTTTCGTTCGGTCCCAGGAGGTTTTAATTTTATTATTACCTTCGTTCTTGATGGCACTTATTGCAGGGTTGCTCTCAAAGATACAGTAGCAAAGTAGACACCAGTGCGACGTGCATGTCCGAAACAAGAAACGCCACAGGCGTGGACTGGCTGACAGTGGGAAATGTGGACTGCAGGACATTAAAAGACGGGCATTTTAATTTGATCCGGCAAGTTTGCGGAATATCGGACGAGTTTCTGAAGGATACTTTCGACTACGGCCAGCTGTCAAGCGGAGGAGGGAAGGGAGGTGACGTCATGGCGCGCTCGTTGGACGGCAAATACTTTGTGAAGCAGCTCAACTATGGCGACGCAAAATCGCTCTTACGAGACGACTTTCTCTTAGAATACACCAATCTAGTTTCCGAGGCAAGTTAACAATTGCATTTCACCTCATTTGCACACTTCTTGTTGACGTACTATATATGATTAAGGGCTCTACCTTGGTATGCAAAATTGCTGCCGTGTTTGAGCATAACACGCTAGGAAGATTTATTGCAATTGTTAACTGTTTACCGGCCCATATTGATACTTGGAGTGGCCTATACGATCTCAAGGGCTCGGCCGATGATAAAGTACTAGTCGAGGATGGTACCAAAGTGCCAGAAGCTCATAAGAGGTTCTGGAACATCGACTTAATCTTATGCGAGGCAACCGGATGCAATAAAGGAGTACCTTTTGTTCGGAAACAATACTTGAAGGGTAAGCGTCAAGCATATGAGATGCCAATCTATGTCACAAACGAACAGAAGTCATACATTCTTAAGCAGTTGCAACAAGATCTTGCTTTGTTTACTCGGTTTGGGCTCATGGATTATTCGATGATTGTTGGAATTTATCGTCCCCCTCCAGGTTATTCGCAACAAGTCCTCGAACAATCGCTTTCCCAGCTTCACAGCATCCCATACGCTTCACACTATCAGGGCGACACCACAGTGTTGTTCATAGGAATCATAGACTTTCTTCAGGTTTGTGAAAGACATGCGAAGATTCTTTTTTTCAAAGTTTTAGAATTTCTTTCATGCTCATCGCAATATTTCTGGTCCTCTAACTTTTGGCATGGACGAGAAGCAAGCGTTGTGCGAATCTAGTGAAGGCATGCTTTGCTCCACCGCCAATATCTACCATACCACCGAGTCAGTATGCTTCTCAGTTCATGCATTTTTTTCAATGGAAGTAGGTCCAGTGGCGATGAAACACTCATCCTTCACCTAAAATTGCTAAGAAGTTACACTTTACAGGCTTCGAGGCGTCGCACACCCTCTCTATCCATTCTCCACTACACTTGTTGAAAGCCCACATGCGCTCAAGAGCTCTGAAAGACGCAGCCTTGAGGTTGAGGTGCAAAAGTTGAAGCTAACCACTACGAGTCTTATCGAGAAACTGACCATAACTGAGGCGCGCCTTGCCCAGTTAGAAAAGCCACCTGTTGCTAGCTAGTGATGATCTTCAACCGGTAATTATCGGTCACGCAGTATTGGATCGTGTCATAGTGCGCAGAGTGAAAATATATGTGTTATTCATTTATTTTATCTCTGCAAATGCCCTTGAGCATCCCAATCTTAAATATTTGGTGCACGGACTAGAAAAGTAGACAGTTTTGGAACTGTTTCTGCAAATCACATATTGAGATCTTATTGCACTTGGTTTACAACGCGACTATGTAGCATTCACTCGGTTGCACCCTCGCCCCTCTGCCCCTCAAACCGAAATGACTTTGAAATGATAAACCCGCGTGTCGAAATAAGACTTGGCTCAAGTGGGGGTTTCAAAATGATGTCACACAGTTCACTTAAAGTAGCCCTGCTTGCGGCCCTGCCAGCCAATCTGTCCAAGGAGCATGGTAGAGAATAATCCAATATGCCAAGTGATGAGATAAAGCCAAAACTTGTCATCTAGAGCAGGCCCCTGCGGAAAATTAGCCAAATTGCTCCCGATGGTGTCGGTGAAAGCGGCACTTGAAAGGGTCAAAACAGCCAAACAAGGAGTAAAATGCTTTGTTCAAACAGTCAGCACACGAATGCGAAGTGAGCCCGTATGCACCCTACCTAGCAACGAAGTGTCACCATAGGCCTTGATGGCTACTCCAGACGGAATCGTCCATCCAAAAAGGGTAAGAAGGTGGACGGTTGTGTCTGCCTTGAGCCAGTCATCGTCGAAAGTTTTGAGCTCACTGCGGATTTCAAACTTAATACTGGATTGCGAAAAAGGATTGGGTGACAAGGTATTTGTACGCACGCGACGATCTTCGAAGAACGACATTTGAGCTGGGTTGGCTTGCGGGAGACACCAAGCGCAGATTTTGCGCCCTGAAAAACTGGAGTTGGGATTCCGAGGTTTCAGTGACAAAGCTGTTGTAAGAAAACGACGGCGGAGGTGTTGCCGAACAAACAAGTTCACACGAGCCTTGAAGAAGGACATGCGCATTGCAACAAGAAAAAAGCAACGTCTAGCGGGCGTGGAAAATGGTGCAGATGGCGTCATCATGAATCCGAGGCATGCGCCCAACAGTTGGACTTTGTCAAAGGAGGTTTTTGATGTGACGATGAGCAAGCCGAAAGTATGGGGACCGACGAACACAACTCCGTGCGCTTACCGGAACGACGCGCAGAAAAGGACCTTTCGGCAGACAGCCCAATGCCAGAAATGGAGGAAATCGTTGTCATGGTCAAGAGATCTCAAAAGTTGGATACGGATAGTCGCTGTTTTTTTGTGATGATCAGGTTCAGGTTCGTTCTGAAAGATGATTGGCCCTCTTCGGATTTTCTTTTTGACCGGATCCGCAATATATATTCGTGACTTTCAAAATATAAAATAAGATAAAGTCGACGAAATTTCGCACCCTTCATTCGCCGTTCGTTCATCAATATATTATCATACATTATGATACGAAGGTAATAAGAAATCCCGAAATTAGATAGGAAGCCGCAGCGACCCAAAATGAATTATTAGGTTAGTATATTTACTACCTTCGGTACCTTCGAAGGTAGTTTTTTGGTTCGCAGCTGAGTGTTTCTTAACTTGCATCACACATATATAGATGAACTAGTTTTTTGGTTCGCAGCTTCCACGTTTTTGGTGTATCGTGAACTTGTAAATCACATTTGGGAAGAGAGTCTTTAGATATATATGTGTGTGTAATATATGTAACGATAATCTTGAGAACTTAATAACGATAGATAAATTCGACAAAATAAGATTTAATAACATTATTAATTAAAATCAAATTTATTATACATTTCGAAACAAAGATATATAGAGTCGTCTAAAGAAAATAAAGATAAAATGTTGATATCTATTTATTAAATACTTTCGACCTTGTTATTTAATATTATTTTAATACATCTATCGAAATGCATATGAGAGATTTAACTCGTACTTTTATGAGTTAACTAATATTTTAATACATCGAAATGCATATGTTCATAGAGCAAACAGTGTAACGACGTTTCGGCTTCCATGTATGGAGGAGAGTCGAGTCAATAGACCTTGAAATGTATATGGGAAGTTTAACTCGTTCATTTGAAGGTCTAAATTATATTCAGCACAATGCAAACATTCTGAGTGTTTCTCAAAAAACATGCCATCACACATATATTGATGAATAAGATCTTATCATATATTATTATTCTTAATTTCAACAGGTAGCTCGGTTGGGACACTTTTTTATGCATAATAAATACTTTATCATTACGAAGGTTTATTTTCACACATTTTGACATCGTTAACTCATAATCGTTGGTTCAGCGTTACATACAGATGTTCCTTCATTGGACGGAATAAACCAATTTTCTTGAGTCACGTATGAACAATTTGTCCGATTGTGTTTGCCATACGTGAGGGCGTTTATATATCATATAAACCATTATTTCACATTTGATAAATTACACACATACATAATACCTTCGTAGTACCAACCGACCAAACAACCAAAATAATCAACATATGACATGTAAACGTGTACGTAATACGTACGCACGTACCCGCAATTCTATCATGATTTAATAACCATGCGGAGGGCAATGCCGACACCCCTGGGAACGAACCCACACAATCACGTTAAACACTACTCCTGTTCCTCCCTGGAAAATACGCTACTAATTATCTTATTATATTAAATAATCGTTATTTATACATGTTTGTATACATGCATGATCATGCATGCGTATTATAAATCTTTTTCTCTGTTTGCCCACTGGAGTGATTGTGTGGATCGTAATGATAAGGATGACCGAAGGAACGAAGCTCACATATATATATACATACAGTAATAAATACGAGCATAAATACGGAGGTATATACCTTGCTTCTTCGTAAGTTTCGAAGATACCGTCGTCGAGGTAATAATTAATTCTTTTATCAGAACATCGAGAATTTAGGATTTGATTTGAATGTACAAGTACATTAGAAATTTAATTCAAGGATTGAAGGTGTGTGTTTTGTTTGGCAACCGCGCTGCAGGTGTCAGCGCGCGGCAAGAGCGCGTGCCCGCGCGCTACGTGCGAGCGGCGCGCTCGGTGTTTAGGGTCATAACGGCCACAGGTTGGGGTTTTGGGGTTAGCGTAGATGGTTTTTGCGCCGAAGGAAGGCGCCCTCGCCCCCTCATGGTTGAAAGCATCGCGCATTTTGAAAGAAGATTTCGTGATGGAGGGGACATGGCTCAAAGGAGGGATCTGGCTCAAATGGAGGGGTCGACGAGCCGCTTCGCGGCTGTTTAGCCTTTAAACCATGAAAACCCACCCCCGACCCCCTAAAAATACGGCGGTGACCCTAAAGATACAGCACGCCGCTTGTTACTTCCGTGTCAGCGGCTACACGAGCGCGTATCTTGCTCTTAAAACGCTCCTATCAAACAGACAGTTTCCACTTTCAAAGCGCTTCTATCAAAACCAATCCCTGTGTCACCCCCCCCCCTTGCGAGTGACACCGCTGCGTGATCGGCCTGATTGAATGAACCGTTAATCCTTGAGACAAATCCCCGATATAAATTCAATCAAATCAAATCTTAAATCTTCGTAATTACGTCACGCTACTGTTTATACGTACGTACACGCCCATATGTCCTTTATTATGATTATGAATTTATTTTCCAAGTAACACAGCAAGATCAAGCAAGCTCATTCAGCATGTTATGAAGAATTCCGAGAATTACCGTGCTCACAACGAAGATAACTCCGGAGTACCTGCGCCTGTCTCCCCGTTACCTTCTGAGCCCGGTAAAAGAACCACAGCACTATCTGCGCGAATCGGCTGGAGATAGGATCTTCTTGTTTAGATGGCTCGAAAACTGCAAGGAAGGCAGTCGCGCAAAGTGCGTTCGAGCCCCGACGTTTCCCGCGTCTTTTTAGCCTGACGCAATTCACACCACAGGGTAAAAAACCCCGGAAAAAAACCGCAGACGACGCTGACACCGGCGATGAACATGCATCAGGTGCGCCGCCTTGCGATTCTTTCGCTGTTTCCATGAGCCGATTGAAGTCCACGAAAGACTTCTGATGTGATTTTGTATCTAACATTAACATTATTACATCTGCTTCTGAAGAGAAAAGGAGGAGAAGATACAAACCAGGGACTCTTGCATTGAAAGAAATTAGAAAATTTCAGAAAAGCACAGACCTTCTCATCCGGAAAGCTCCTTTCTGTCGCTTGGTAGGTCCTCTTTTTTCCCGGAACCCCCCCTTGCCAAGTTACTTCAGCTCTAACCAACCGTGCAATCCAACAGGTGCGCGAAATCTCTAACGAGGTTTCCCCAGAACCTTTTAGGTACACCGCTGAGAGTCTTCTGGCAATACAAGAGGCTACAGAAGATTTTCTCGTTCATCTTTTTGAGGACTGCAATCTATGTGCAATCCATGCAAAAAGAGTGACAATCATGCCAAAGGATTTGCAACTTGCAAGACGAATCAGGGGACCTATCTATGGTGTTTCTGCCTACTAAGACATAATCTCAGAATATCTCTCCAAATCATGCATGTGTAAATTGTCAAAGATCTTAAGTGAGATTGTCTCTGGTCTGTCCGAAAAACGCAAATGAACGAACCTTTGTGGAGTTTGTGTCGATTCAAGCCAAGAGTCTTGTCTTACCAAGTTTTCACCTCCTCAAAGCTCAGGTAACATTGAACCTGCTCTTTGCCAGACAAGTCTGCTTGCAGTTGACTCGTAGAACAGCTACATATATCAATTTCGGTGATGAATAATGATTGAGTGAGTGTTCAGCAGCAAATGGAGTCGACCGGTGAACATTCGTGCCAACCACTTTGCCAAAAGAAGCACGCCCATGCGCATGATGTCCATTATCTGCCGCAGCGGAGCTGCAGCGAAAGTCGGGAGTTGGATTTTATGCTGATGAATAGACTGATGAATAGATGATTCACTTTTAGCTTAATGCATGAGATGACAGCCTGATATTTAAATACACGGCAAATGTTCAATTGAAATGAAAGTAAAAAGAGAAAATAAAGGAAAATAAACTCGACCATATATCGCTGACCTTCGGTCGGACCCGAATTTGGTCGGCTGTAATAACTTCGGTCAGGCCCTGGCAGCATTTCCTGATCTTTGTTCGCGCGGGTTTTTTTCCTGGCGCCGAAATATAAGTTTTTTTTCAATCAAAACACGCACGGACATAATGGACGAAATCTAAATATAGAAATGGAAAATTCGGTACGTTTCCGTAAATTGGAATAATGGTGGCCAGGACTTTACAATACTTGAAGAAGTTTTCTGCGTTTGAGGGAAATAAAGTTGACGCGCGGAGGGTTCCTTGTAGCGTACACGGTTCGTGTGGCAGATGTGGCAGCGTCCTTGCACAGAGCAAGCTCCGCATTTCAAAGGCCTCGCTCGGCATGTATTTTCCGGCAAAAGCGGTGCGGAACGAACTGAGAGATGCTACGTTGGATATTTAGTTACTTTTCGTTTCGTTTCAGGCCTTCCGGACATACTCACTTACTGCCAAGGTATTGGTCCTTCTAGGAGGCATCCCACTTAAGCGCTCGGTTAAATCCGTATATCGTTGATGAGCAGGAAGTTGTTCAAACAAGCAGACGAAAGAACTCAAAGTGATGTACAGGAAGTATAAGGTACGGCCCAAAGTTCGTGTGGCAATCTCCGTCAAGCCCCGTTTGATTTATATCGAAAACGAGCTGAGCTGTCTCTACAAGTCTTTTGGAGATGTGACGTATCATTTCCACAGGAGGGCCAATCCTCTATCGTCGAATTCCTGCGTGGAGCAGATGGCGTCATTGGTACTCAAACATTGCTCCACAGTATGTTAGCGCAAAGGTCGCTTTGCACTGAAGTGAGTCGCTGCTAACTCCAGATACCATTTGTGATTGTCTCAACTTTGCTGATATTCCTGCACCAGGACCGTACAAATACACAGTCAGGCTGCAGTAGAACAATAGGTAGATCTACACGCTCGTTGAATCTGCGATCTCCCACAGTGCCTCGGAACTTTTGACGTAATTGTAGAATCTCGCTAACTTATCTGTTTCCAACAGGAGAAACTGGTGGCAAATTCTTGATGACAGTTGAGAAAGAGCGGCACTTTGGCCGCGCTACGATGAATGTGGCAGATGAAAATGGAAGCACTGCGGTAGGTGATATATTGCGAGAGTATGGCTCTTTGTTACGCATTTCAATCTGCATTGGTTCTGTAGGTGCCATCACCATCAAACTTTGCAAATACAGACGTCTACAAGGTGTCGTATTGTTTGAATCATCATAAAAGGATTTTTACATACACATTGACACGAAGCAAATAACAGGAAGCTGATGATGTTCTGGCAATTGCCGGTATAAACACAGACGACGAAGCACGTTTAATGCTTCAAGTTCAGTCACCGCAGCTAGAAAGAGGTGAGAAACGATGCAAACTTAACTTTCCAAGAAGGACCATCTGATATTTGTTTATGATATGATTTGATTCGATGTTTCTTCTAGTTGCCAATGATGCCATGAATAAGGTATCAGATGCGTATTGTTACCATGATCTTATCAAACTCACGTTCCATTACAGTTAAAAAGTACATGGAGGAAATCCATTGAACTCTGCGTTTTTGCCCGAGTATATGCAATGAACAAAGCTTCGTCATGTGGCGAAGCGCTTCACATCGACCGCCAAGTAAGTGTGCCTCTTTGTTCTCATCAAGCCGCCCAAAAGTTGTGTATATACCCTTGACGTCCGTGTTCAGGTGTTCGGATATCTGGAAGAGGCTCTTCAAGTCCGCTTGAAGAACTTCATTTCGCGAGTCTTGACGTGTGCAGCACGAAGGACTGGGTCACAACAGATTACATTTGATGGATCTAAAAAGATTCTTGAGCCGAAACAACAGGTAATATCCACATGCTTCACGCAGTTGTAAGACACTTTGAATCACACATTATTCTATACTCCAGATCCGCAAGTTAAATGTAGATGCGGAAAGGTCAAAAAATGAGCGACTTGAAAAGGAAAGGCAGGTAAGATGCATCTTATACTCGTCAGCCCGTAGTTTGCGTTAATATATGTGCGACTTGCTATATATTTTTAACCCCATCTAGGCCTTGTTGAAATTTGGTGAAACTGTTCTCATCAAGAGAAAGCGGACTTTTGAAAACTGCCGTTTGGAAGAAAAGGTTGCAAAGGTTCGCCAGGAAGAAGAGGAACGGATTCGCGCTGATGTCGCAAACAAAGCCGCACGCAGTGCTTTAGGTGAGTCGGTTTTATCATACGTGATTCGATGAACCATTTAACTTTCATGAGCTGTTAATATCTGCAGGGGAGGCAAAATATCAGAAATGGTATGATATGGCTCAAACAAAAGACGACAGCAGTTCTAAACTCGCAGATTTACCGAGTAAGAATTCGCATGGTGTCGAAGAAGACCCTTTGATAAATGAACTTATCACCACTTCACAAGGTACACCATCATCTGGACGGCACACGGAGTTGCCGCTTTTAGTGACAGCCCATCTTCATCACCAGCTTTGGAAACAACAAATAGACATACACACTCGATCACGATACGGGTAAGTGAAGAAGCGTTCTGCATCAGTGTCAGGTTACACATGACCGAAATTGCAGGATTGTCGTGAGGCGTTGTTCGCCGATATGCGCGAAGCAGCCTTGAGACTTAATTAAGCTCTGCCACGAACAAAAATGTCCAAATATACCTTCGAAAGTACTTTTTTCACTTCAATTCACTTTTTCCAAACGCAGAGCTCAAAAGAGTTATCCACGAACTAGCTAGCCAGCTACTAGTAGTAGCTAGCTAGCTAGCTAGCAAGATTTATCTCGACAAGATTACTTTCTTTTGTGACACCCTGCGAATAGCGACCTGATAGCTCAGAGAGAAATTAAACGAATGAAGAAAATCCAGTCGTATTTATGGTTACTCCCGCGGTTGTGCCGCGATCTCATTATTACCTTCGTATATATATATTAACCAAATAAAGATGGAATAAGAATCACGCACACACATCACAATATCCTTTATTA
>Ga0209630_10001434_pt1 | contig 25391 bp, 19 predicted proteins | sample COG_01_FD_184745 | JGI IMG/M metagenome (GOLD analysis project Ga0209630, IMG submission 184745) | Pelagic Microbial community sample from North Sea - COGITO 998_met_01 (SPAdes) (version 2) | ecosystem: Environmental > Aquatic > Marine > Neritic zone/Coastal water | place: Helgoland, sampling... | reverse complement strand
CGGAGTTATTCCGACATACTCATTGAACCTAAGTTTTCGCGTTGGTGTATTGAAAAGGGGATAGATGATAAACGCATCGTCAATTTCTGGAGCCTCATCAGGCACGTCAATTTTTAGGGCTTGAAGCTGGGATAAATAGTCATTGATCTTTTGAAACCCGTAATTGGTTTTGGCCAGTGCAATAAACTTTTGTTCGGCGCTGTTACGAAAATCAACACCAAGAACGGTTTGAATACCTCGGTTTTGGGCTTCCATAGCATAATACAAGCTGCCTGATGTGCTGTTGATATCGGTGAGTGCAAGTCGTTTTACCTCATGCTTTTCGGCCTCATCCAGCAGTTCTTTCGGCGACATGGTGCCGTATTTGTAGCTGTAATATGAGTGGCAGTTGAGGTACATGTAAAGTTGAAGTCCAAGTTTAAATGGTTTTATGTATCACTATTCAATCCTTCTATTATTCAATCATTCAATCCTTCTATTATTCAGACATTGCTAAGCATTCCGATGCGCGGGTACTACATTGGGTTCGCCGTTAAAAGGGTTTCCGCGTCCGAGGCCTTTGATTTGGACGGCTGCGCTTCTGCGAACGGAATTGGCGCCATATCGATTTTTAATATTGTCCATGGCTTGATATAATTTGAGCACCTTAGAGCTGTCGTTAAACAAATCAATTTGGTGTCCACCGCCAGCCAAATCACTAAGTCGGACACCAATTAAGCGAACGCGAATTCGACGATTGTATAGGACATTAAAAATGTCTTTGGCAATATCGATCAAGGTGTGATCACACGAAGTGTATGGAATCTTCTTTTGCTTGCTGTATGTCTGAAAATCAGCATACCGTATTTTGATACTGATACAGGAAGTTACCTTGTCGGCCCGACGCAATTCGTAAGCCAATTGCTCTACCATGGCCATCACCATCGATTGGAGTTTCAACACATCAATGGTGTCTTTTTCAAATGTACGTTCGGTACTGATGGATTTCTTTTCGTGGAACGGGACTACTGGACTGTTGTCAATCGCATTGGCTTTATACCAAATGCTTTGTCCGTTTTTCCCAAACGCTTTTTCCATTAACTCAAGTGGCATGTCTTGAACGGTTTTTATTTTCCGAACACCCATACGGTTAAGGAGGAAGCCAGTTTTGGCACCAATCATTGGGATTTTCCCAATAGGCAGTGGCGCGAGAAATGGTTTCTCCAATCCAAAATCTATATTGATTTGATTGTTAGGTTTTGCCTCTCCTGTTGCAATCTTCGAAACAGTTTTGTTCTTCGAAAGCCCAAATGAAATAGGCAAACCCGTTTCATTAATAATGCGTTGACGTAAATGACCAGCGAGTTTATAACAGCCAAAAAACTTGTCCATGCCTGTTAGGTCCAAGTAAAATTCATCAATACTCGATTTTTCTAAAATAGGCACTTCCTCTCGTAGAATTTCAGTAACGATTTTTGAGTACTTGCTGTAAACACCTGCTTCTCCGCGAATGACAATACCTTCCGGACATAACTCACGAGCCATCTTCATCGACATGCCCGAATGTACGCCAAATGTACGTGCCTCATAACTGCATGAGGCCACTACGCCACGATCACCGGTTCCTCCCAGAAGAATAGGTTTGTTGTTGAGTTTACTGTCCATCAACCGTTCGACGGATACATAAAATGTATCCAAATCCATATGTGCTATGCTTCTAGTAGATGACACGTTTTTTGCTATTTTTTAAAATTGGGGGAAGCAAGATAGGACATTTATTGTCAGAAAAAATGACTTCTGTGCTTTTTAAAAACATTTGTTGGTAATGTGTTTTTATGCACATTTTTTCTTGATAAATCATTGCTTAGGGCTTCCGTCCTATAACCCAGGATTCTATTTGTTAATTGTTTAGGGGTTGCCACCCCTATGGCCCGGCTTTCATTTTTTTCTTGATAAAAAAACGAAACAAGAAAAGCCTTAAAAATAATAAGCCCTTCGTTTTGGTGCGCTCAACCCTCCACCTCATCTAGGCCACCAAAACCCGCCTTCGCACATCGCCGATTATTTTTGGCCACCCGCACTTCGTATCGCTGTTATATTTACCTGACGCTGAACAAGAGCGTTGGCCCACCAAAAATGCGGAGGACGCGCAGGCCGGTGTGTTAGGGAGCATATTTTTGGTAAGACTTTCCGCCGGTGGGCGGACACGTTTGTTTCGTTTTTGGTCTCAAAAATGAAAATCGGTTATAGAGCTTGTCCGACCACTGGCGGACTGATAAGCCTAATGGAAGAAAGGTCTAAGGTTGCTTAAACCCTAATCGAAGAAAGATAAAAAATCAATTCGAAATCGACACACCAACCTCACCCAAGCCTTCAATAGATGCCGAAATTGAGTCCCCTGCTTCAATGCTAACCATTGGCCCTAACGCCCCAGAAAGCAATACTTCCCCTGCTTTTAAAGGTTGTCCGTTTTTAGACATGACTTGAGCAAGCCACAGGGCTGCGTTAAGCGGGTTATCCATGCACGCTGCACCTGTACCTTCAGATACTGTTACACCATTTTTAGTCATAACCATCTTGCAACCTGTTAAATCCAAATCCGTGAGGCGCACTTTTTTATCTCCTAAGACAAAGTGACTAGCAGAAGCATTGTCTGCAATTGTATCGGTAATTCGGATATCCCAATTCTGTACACGACTTCCTACGATTTCAATCGACGCAACCGCATAGTCTATTGCGTTTACCAAACTTTCCATTGATATGTCGCCATCTAGATCCTCTTTAATAATAAAAGCAATCTCCGCTTCGGCTTTTGGTTGCATTAAATCACTCGTAGCTAGTGAACCGTTCATGCCTATTTTCATAGTATCAAACAACACGCCGTAATCAGGTTGATCCACACCCAGTTGCTTTTGAACTGCAAACGAGGTCAGGCCAATTTTTTTGCCCACTACTTTTTCACCGGCGGCTTGCCGTTTCTTAATGTTGATTTCCTGTACGCCATATGCCGTGGCAATATCCGTTTCTCCAATCACTGTGCGAATTGGGTCACATGGTGTTTTATAAGCACTGGCATTGTATAATATTTCCGCGGCAATCTGCTGTTCTTGAGTCATAACATGAATTGAAAGACAATATTACACTACCATTTTGGAAGACAAAAAGGTATTATAAAAAGAAATAATAATCTGGTTGCATAGGAGTCAACTATTCATAACAATATATCCTAAATTTGCAGCTGCATGTCGCCAAAAAATATTCTCGCACTGTTGTTCATTGTAATGGGTTTCTCAGTACAAACGAACGCGCAAATATTACCCAACTTTGGAGGTCAACGTGCGGGACTTTCGACTTTAAGTTTCTTGAAAAATGACTTAAACCCGCGTTCGGTTGGGATGTCTGGTGCAAGTATTGCCAACAAGGTTGACGCCTATTGTGCAGCATCCAACCCCGCCGCCCTTGCTACTTTAACTGAAAACAGCTTAGGCTTGAGTCATTTGTTGGTTGGAGCGGGTATACAGCAATCATTTTTATCCTATCAACATAAACTTAAAAATGAAGCAACCATAGGCTTGTCAGTTAACTCATTGAATAGTGGTGATATGTTGGTTCGTACAGAATTTCAACCTGATGGAACAGGTCAGTACTTCAGTATGAGTCAAAATGCAATTAAAGGAACATATGCAGCCAAACTTTCAAAAATGTTCAGCCTTGGCGTTGGCATAAGCTATATATATGAAACGATGCAGAGCTACGACAACAGTACTGCCGCAATTGATTTAGGATTTCTTTATCAAACAGATTTCAAAAACCTACGATTTGCCGTTGTCGTTCAGAATTTTGGTGGTAGTTCATCAATTAATGGCTCCACAATTGCCGTAGACTATAATAGAAATGGCCCACTTGAACTTGGTCGGTATTCTTTACCTACGGTGTTTAAAATGGGGTTTGCCATTGATGCTTTACGAAAAGACAATCACGTAATTGTTGGTTCCTTACAACTAAACAATCCCAACGACAATGCAGAAAACATCCGTATCGGATTCGAATACCAATACAGTAAACTATTCCAGATTCAAACAGGTTATAAACTAAGTGTAAAAGGGCAAAGTTTTCCAACCTTTGGCTTTGGCTATAAATCTAAAATTGGTGTGAATCCGTTACGCATCAATTATGGCATGAACCCAACAAATTTTATGGGAACACAGCACAATTTTGGCTTGCAATTGACTTTTAACAAAATGGAAAGATAATATGCGTAACCTCGTTAAATTACTTCTTATACTATCTGTTCTGTTTGTCAGTTGTGATGGATTTTTTGGGACCAAAACTGACTTGGATTTTATTGAAACACCTGAATTCCAAATTCGTGATATTTCATATGTTCCTATTCAGCCAGCGTTAACAAACTTTATACGTCCTATAGACATTACCACCGGTTTTGACGAACTTATCTATGTGGTAGATGAAGGTACAGAAGAAGTAATATCACTTGATGAATCTGGTCGTGAACTTGGACGGTTTAAGGTTCAGGGTGCTCGGTCTATTGTTCAAGACAGGCGATTTGATTTATTGGTGATTGGATCAAAAACAGATACCATTTCAGGTCAAGCATTTGATTTAACTTGTATTTATAGAATCGATTTACATGCTGCAAACGGAGCCTATGGCATTCGCCATGCCAGCGTAACCAACGAAATAGTTCATCCATTTTACTACAAGTCTACATTCTCTAGTACTGACCCATCTGTTGTTTTTAATAGAATTGGCGTTTTAGCCAACAACGAATTTTACGTTACCCGTAATGGAAACGGTGGTAATAATTTTGATGGACCAGATGACGCTATTTTACGTTTTGATTCAGACGATAATTTCATCACACCAATAGCCGTAAGTTCAAACGGTGCCTTATACCGTGACTATTTCAAAAAACCTTTTGGTGTAGTTACCACTGTGCAACCACCTCAAATTTCTGCCAATGGAAACAACGACTTTTTGTTTTCCAGCGTAGATCAACAAGGTGTCATTAAGGTCCAATACATCGAGTACATCGAAACAGAATTCGGAGCAACGTATGAGCCTCGTGTGATGACCACCACAGAAGATGAGGCTGACGGATTCTTAACATTTCCCTATCGTTTTGATGACCCAACTGGGGTTTCTCTTGCGGGCGATGGAACCAACCACATCTTTATCACAGATTCCAAAAAAGATTCTTTATACCTTTTCTCATTAAACGGATTTGAAGGTGTTAAACCTCCTCCAGGATATAGCTCAACGAAGTACATCAATGTATCGTTTGGAGGAACTGGTACTGGCCTTTCCGAATTTAATGAGCCGACAGGAATTGCTTATAAAAATAAAGTCGTATACATAGCTGATGCCGGAAATGGTCGGATTCTACGATTTAAATTAACTACCGATTTCGACTAACCGTTGAAGCGTCTTACGACGATCGATTTTCCCAGATTCTGTTCTTTCAAAACCCTCGACCCAATAAAAGTCTTTCGGTATCTCAAATTTTGGAAGATTCTGCTGAAGTAACTCCACAATGCGCATTTGTTTGTCGTTTTTTAAGCCTACAAAAACCAGTTTTTCGCCCAGTGCATCATCCATTTTTTTCCAGAGAAAGTATCGAATAGCCAGGTTATTTTCCTTCAATATGCCATTAATTTTGCTTTCTATTTTGTATAAATGAAGCTTTACACCTCCACTATTCACAACGTCATCCTCCCTTGATAAAAACTGAATTGTCCTGTCTTTAAGAATACCTAAATCCTTAGTTTGGACATCGTGTCCAATAGCAGGTATCATAAACCGCATACAGCCAGAGTCATTTAAACTCACTTCGACATCGTCAAGAAGTGCAAACGAATTGGGTTCCATTGTCCGCAAATTTCTCAAAGCCACATGGCTCGCTGTTTCCGTCATGCCATAGGAATGAAACACTTGCACAGTATTACCAGTCATAAATGTGTGTATCTGGTTTTCTAGTGCTTCACTAATAGCCGCACCTCCAAGTAACACGGTGTTGAAACGTTTCAATTTTTGTGCTGATTTTGGGTGATTCATGATGTTAGCCATTTGATACGGCACTAAACTCACAAATGAAAAATCATGATCATTCTTTATCTTCAGCATCGGATTTGCTTCGGGTTTATACAGGGATAAATGCCAGTTGTATAAAACACTGCGGATAATAAGCATCAATCCACCAACCTTTTCTGTGGGCAAGCAATGTAAAACACGCTCATCATCCGATAAACCTAAGGCCAATTTGCTGCGTTCGGCGCTCCATCTAATCAATTTATCAAAAAGACTAATGGATTTAGGCTCACTTGTTGAACCCGATGTGGCTATATGTAAAGACTTTTGGTCTCTCCAATTTGTCAACGTTGCTTTAAGCGCGCTTGGTAGCTCATCGGGTAAATTGTCTAGAAGTATTTTACCGTCAAAAAGCCTCATGCGCTATATAACTTATTCAGTAAGTCGTCTACCTGGCCCTCATCGTTATAAATATGCGTTGAAACACGCATACAGTGCAAATCACTTTCTCCAACATATCGTAGTATCCATTTTTCCTTCCTTAATGCATCATAGACAAGTCTATCGTTTCCTTCAATTTTAAAGGATGCTATACCAGCTCGTGATTCCGTTTCTGCGGGAGTAAGTAAATCAAACTTAGAATGACTCAATATGCCATCAACAAAACGTTGATTTAGTGATTTAATGCGTTTAGCCACGCGTTCCATGCCAATATTTAGCATGAAATCAGCAGCGGAAATGATACCGGCATAAAGTGCAGTGTTTTGTGTGCCATAGAAAAATCGATGGCTATCTGCACGCAAGCCTTTAATCTCAGAATTTGATTTTGAAATAGTCCATCCCGTGTCCGAATAACCACCTACAAATAAGGCATCCAATCCATCAATAAGCGTTTTGTTGGCATACAATACGCCAGTCCCCTTAGGTCCAAGCATCCATTTATGGCAGCAAGAAGCATACATATCACAGCCCAGGTCTTTCACGTCAAGGTTTAACATGCCCACCCCATGTGCGCCGTCAATAAGCGTATAGATACCTTTTGATTTTGCTAGTTGACAGATTTCTTTTATCGGCAATACTTGTCCGGTGGTGCAGGTTACGTGAGGTACAGCAATAACCTTTGTTCGTGGTGTTATAAGCGCTTTCAATCGACTTAAACATTCTTCTGCCGTCGGCGCCAACTCCAATACCTGTATCTCAATCCCTTCTTTTCGCTTCCTGTTTAGCCAAGGAAGCGCATTCCCAACGTGTTCGTGATTGGTTAATACCACCTCATCACCCTTGTTCAAAGGCAAAGCCCAAGCGGCGATGTTTATCCCTTCCGTTACATTATGTGTAATGGCTATTTCATCGGCATTACATTGCATCATTTGAGCCAAACGTTCTTGAGCTTTGTACTTCAATCCACTGTAGCTCCCTGTAGAGTTTACAAACTCCATACGTTCTATTATACTCTCCCTAACGACTTTAGGAGACAGGCCCATAGTCCCAGTATTGAGATAATTTAATTTGTTTTTAATAGTGAATTCCTTTTGAATCCGTTTCCATGACTTATTTGAGAGGTCTTTAACCCCTCCAAAATTTGCATCAATCTCAGTGGTTTCAGCTATTGCCGTGTTTGCAAATAACCCAACCAGCCCAGCTGCACCTAGTTTTAAAAAATCTCTTCTGTCTTGCACAAATCAAACTTACTAAAAATAAGTTTTAACCAATTGCCATGGTTCATTCAAAACTGATACTACGTTTACCTAAATGGCCCTGTTTATCCTTAAATTCGCGGTTCTGAAAAAATTGAGCTAAAACAATGCACATCTTAAAAAAACTGATTTTCATTCTCTTTGTATTCAATGCAACATTTGCGAACGCACAAAAAGGTGGCCCTGCCATTTTTAGCGTCGATGGAGATACAGTATGGGGCGCCGAATTTGAGCGCGTGTTTAGTAAAAATGACAAAACTCCTGATGTCAAACCCACGATGACTGAATTACAAGAGTACTTAGACCTGTACATTCGTTTTAAACTCAAAGTGAAAGAAGCGTATAACTTAGGTATGGACACCAACCAAAACTTCATAAAAGAATTGGCGGGTTATAGAAAACAATTGGCCCAACCGTATCTAACCGATAAAACAGTGACTGAAAACCTAATCCAAGAGGCTTTCGACAGAATGAAAAGTGAGATTGAAGCAAGCAATCTGATGATTCATTTGTCACCAGCCGCATCACCCGCCGATACTTTAGCGGCTTGGAATAGAATTAACAACTGGCGCAATATTATTTCATCGGGCGACAAAACGTTTGAACAAATAACGCGAGACAGTAGTACCGATGATCATGGCCGAAAAAACGAAGGCCGCCTTGGGTACTTTACTGCTTTTAGCATGATTTATCCTTTCGAAAATCAAGCCTACAACACTAAAGTTGGCGCAATGAGTGTTCCATTCCGCACCCAATACGGCTATCATATTTTGAAGGTAACAGACAAACGTCCAAGCCGTGGAGATTTAAAAGTAGCCCATATTTTAATTCGGGTAAACAATGAAACAGAATACGAAAAAAACAAACCACGGATTGATGCCATATACGAGCGATTGGAAAATGGTGAAGACTTCAAGTCTTTAGTGGTAGATTTTAGTGAAGACTTCAATACACGAGAATCAGGCGGTCAACTGAACTGGATAAAAAGTATTGGTGGATCGGTTCCTAAAGATTTTAAAGAAACCGCTTATACATTAAAAGATGGCGCCTATTCAAAACCAGTAAAAACGGAACTAGGCTGGCACATTATTAAAAGAATAGAGCAAAAAGGATCTCCAAAATTTAAAGAGGTTAAAGAGTCAATTAAGTTTAAAATCGGTCGAGATTCAAGAAGTGAATTAAACAAGGAGGCCGTGTTAAAAAGAATTAAAATTGAAAACAAGTTTGCCATTAACCAAACGGGTTGGAATGCTTACCTCACATCTCTAAACGACACCTCATTGTTGTACAATTGGGTGCCCACAGCGTTCCACACATCGAACACGGGTCTCTTTACGATTGGAGACAAAACGTATACTTACGAAGACTTCACAAAACAGCTTCGTGGTGCCGAAGCCCGTAAACCAAACCAAGACGTAATGGGATTTTGTAAAGAAGCATTTTCTTCGTTTGCAGATAACATGAACTTCCAATACGAGGAAAGTGTTTTGGAGTCTAAATACGATGACTTCAAATACCTTATGCAAGAATATCGAGATGGCATCTTATTGTTCGAACTTTCAAATAAAACAGTTTGGAACAAAGCTTCTGAAGACACAGCAGGATTAAGAACATTTTTTGAAGGAAGACGCGACAACTACGTTTGGAAGCCACGAGCGGTTACTAAATCTTACGTTTGTTCTTCTAAAAAGTCAGCGCGAATGGTCAAAAAATATCTTAAAAAAGACAGCAGTGACAAAGCTATTTTGACTGCTGTAAATAAAGATGACGCACTTGGCGTTAACATCGTCTATAAAACCTACGAATCTGGTCAAACAGACAACATTGACGACTTGGATTGGAACAAATCACTACACAAAATCAAAGACAAAAGCACAAACAATAAGGTATTCATCAGAATCACTCAAGTTCTTCCTTCCGGTCGTAAAAGACTGAAAGAAACATTAGGACCTGTGACGTCAGACTATCAAAAATTCTTAGAAGAAAAATGGATAGAAGACCTCAAGGTGAAATATCCTGTTGCTTTATACGATGGCGCTTTAAATCAGTTATTTTCTGACAAAAAATAATGCTGGCCCGTCTGAATTTACTGTTTTCTCTTGGTCTCGTAAGCGTATGTATATCGTGTTCGAATACCCAAGACGTTCAGCGTGAAGATGCAGTCGCAAAAGTGTCTAATCACACGCTGTATATGGAAGATATAGTTTCGGGTTTGGGAGATAGACTAACAGAAGGTGATAGCGCTTTGGTAGTTGAAGAATACGTTCAGCAATGGATTAGAGAAAAAGTATTGCTATCTAAGGCCGAGGCAACTTTAACAAAGCAAGAGCAAGACAAAAATGACTTGGTTAATCAATACTATAACGACTTATTGATTTACGAGCTGGAGCAAAAACTATTAAGTAGTCGCCTTGATACCAACGTAAATGAAGACGCCATTTTAGCGTACTACGAAAACAATAAGAAAAATTTTGAGTTAAAGGAGAATATCGTTCGGCTCCGTTTTTTCGTTATCCCTGAAAGAGTAACAAACCATAAAAAGCTTTGGAATCGGTTTAAGGCAGGTGGTGAAGACAACTTGAGGTTTTTGAGCAAGATTTGTGAAGTGAGCAAATCGAATTATTTTTATCAAGATTCTGTTTGGTTGTCGTTTAATGATGTTTTAAAAGAAATACCAATCATAACCTACAACCAAGAAAGTTATTTGAACAATCACCGAATGGTTAGGCTGGATGAAAAAGACAATTCATACTTTGTTGAAATACTGGACTTCAAAATAAAGAATAGTATTTCGCCTTTCGAATTTGAAAAAGCGAGAATAAAAGCAATCATTATTCATAAAAGAAAGGTAGAATTGTTGCAACTAATTGAGCGCGAAATCGTAGAAGAAGCATACCTAAACAATAAAATAGAGAAGTTTTGAGGAATTATATGAGGTTCATTATAGTACTGTGCGTTTTTGCAACATCTGTTGGATACACCCATGGACAAAAAGTTGGTGTGTTGGATGAGGTAATTGCCGTGGTCGGTGAAAGTATCGTACTTAAGTCTGACCTTGATCGCACATATTATCAGATGAGTCTGCAATACCCCACGTACAATGGTGATTTAAAATGTGAATTGTTCGACCAAATTCTTACCCAAAAACTTTTGCTTTACAAAGCAGACCTCGACAGTTTAGTCGTTGCCGAAGAACGTGTGAATTACGAGATAGATCGTAGAATGGACTACTATGCCAATCAAGCAGGTGGTTTGCAAAATCTTGAAAAATACTTAGGCATGAGCTTGGTTGAATACAAAGCGCAAATGCGACGTAAGATGACCGAAGAGATGCAAATCCAAGAAGCCCAAAACTCGATCATCTCTGATTTAAAAGTTAGCCCTACCGAAGTTCGAAAATTTTATGAAGACATTCCTGAAGACAGTTTGCCGGATTTTGCCTCTGAAGTGGAAGTGGCTCAGCTTTTAGTTGCTCCAAAACCAAGCGCAGCGGCTGAAAAGTATGCTCGCGAAACAGCTGAAAGGTTAAGAAAAGAGCTCCTGGAAGGCTCTAGAGACTTCTGTTTAACGGCTAACATCTACTCCGACGACCAAGGGTCTAAGAAAGATTGTGGATCCTTAGGTGACTTTAAACGTGGGCAAATGGTTCCTGAATTTGAGGCTGCCGTTTTTAAACTAAAAAAAGAGGAGATTTCTAAAGTGGTCAAAACCCAATTTGGATATCACATCATTCAGTTAATCGAGCGGAAAGGGGAAATAGCCAATGCGAGACACATTTTAATTCGACCGAAAATATTACAATCTGATCTAGAAAAAACGTCCAAGAAGCTTAGTCGCGTAAAGCGCTTAATAGAGTCCGATTCAATCGAATGGTGTGTAGCTGTTGCCAAGTATAGCACAGACGACAACACGCAGGCGAATTGTGGTTTCTTTGTCGACCCAAACGTTGGAACCTCAAAAATTGAAATTACAGCTTTACAATCCGATGTTGCATTACGCGTTTCAGGACTAAAGCCAGGCGGTGTTTCTCCTCCGCATGCTGTTCCGCAACAAGACGGTTCAACGTGGTTCAGAATCATCTATTTGAAATCTGAAACCCCTCCACACAAGGCTAGTTTAGAGAAAGATTATCAAAAGCTTTCTGTTTATGCATTAGAAAAAAAGAAGCAAGACACGCTAAACGAATGGAGTGAATCGTTTAGAAAAGACGTCTATGTTTGGATAGACGAAAAATATATGGTGTGCCCAGACATGGACACTTGGGTTAAAAGCAAAGAAAAGGTAGTGAACACGAATGAGTGAAATGTATAAAAATGATGTCGAAGCGGCTGACGCGCTTAAGCAAATAACCAACGAGCTTAAAGCAGAAATATCTAAAGTTATTGTTGGACAAGATCATGTTGTTGAAGGCGTTTTAACGTCTATATTTTGTAATGGTCATAGCCTGTTAATTGGTGTACCTGGTTTAGCCAAAACGCTACTGATCAACACCATTGCAGACGTGTTAGATTTAAGCTTTAATCGTATTCAGTTCACCCCAGATTTAATGCCATCTGACATTACTGGTTCGGAGATTCTGGATGAAGAACGAAACTTCAAGTTTTCAAAAGGGCCATTGTTTGCCAACATTGTTCTTGCCGATGAGATTAACCGTACGCCACCTAAAACTCAGGCGGCTTTGCTGGAAGCCATGCAAGAAAAAACGGTTACAGTAGCCGGGCATGATCACAAGCTTCCTAAACCATTTTTTGTTTTAGCCACACAAAACCCAATCGAACAAGAAGGAACTTACCCGTTACCGGAGGCACAACTTGATCGATTTATGTTCAACATCACCTTAGATTATCCGTCTGAAAAAGATGAGATTGAAATTGTGAAGCGTACAACTGGCAACGCAATGCCAGAAGTTAAAAAAGTGATCTCGGCTAAAGAGATAATTGCGTTTCAAGAATTGGTACGAAACGTACCGATAGCTGACAATGTCTTAGAATATGCTGTAAAACTCGTTGGTAAAACGAGACCTCACCTACCTAACGCCTCAGAATATGTTAATCAATATTTAGGTTATGGTGCTGGTCCAAGAGCAAGTCAAAATCTGGTTTTGGCAGCAAAATGTAATGCCTTAATGAACGGCAAATATTCCCCAGACATCGAAGACGTAAAGTCAATTGCAAATTATGTTCTTCGACACCGATTGGTGAAAAACTACAAAGCTGAAGCTGAAGGTATCTCTGTAGAAGATATCATCGGAAAGCTATTGTAATCGGCAACTGCTTACAACCCGATTCTATTAAACCAATCGTTTAAACAAGCAACAGCTATGCTGTTTTGTTGGCCTATTTCAAGGTTTTTACCCAAAGCTTAACGCCTTTCTTCGCATTTGCTTTTGCAAAGTCTCTGGCCTCTTGCTTAAAGTAGTATTTCCCTAAATGTACATAGTATGTGCCGCTTTTGTCGTAATACATATACGGACTAAACCCTTTATTTACTAGAGAATTGAAATACCTTGTGGCGTTCACCTCTTCAGAAAACGAACCAGCTACTACAATGAAGTTACCAGAACCGGCTTGCTCTCCAGCAGACTTTCCAGAGCCATCCGCAGTTTTAGTAGGGGTACTTTTTGCTACCTCCACTTTTTGAACAACATATACCGTATCTACTTCTCGTTTCTTTGTTTCTACTCGCGCCAGTTGATTTTCTAAATCTTCAATCTTTTTGTCCTGACTCTTCATGTCCGAAGCATGTTTGTTAGCCATCTCGCTTTTCAGGCGATTCATCTCTTCTTGCGTTGCCTTGTCATCACGTTTCTGACCCAAATCAATACCAACCATCACCTCATGGCTTCCGCCTAATGCTTGGCTATAATCTCCTGTAGACCAATCATACGAATAGCCAAACTTTAGTTTTTCGGCAATACGCAAACCAGCCATGGCCGTTACACCATACCCATCTCGGTATGCTGCGCCTAACCAACCTTTATTCACCCAATCAGCGACTAAGTTTATATCGAATTGCCCGGGAGCATTCTTTGTGTTTTTAAGCAACAACATGGGTTGCACTTTAAAATCGTCGCTTGCCCAAATGTCGTATGAAGTCATAACCATAATGTGGTTTTGAAGATCTAACATTAATGAAGACTGCTGTAAATCTGTATACTCTTGACTGCTTCCTAAGAATTGTGGAACTGAAAGTCCAAATTGAAAATTCCCAAGTTTCAAGTTTGCGCCAATAGACGCATCAATAACAGCACCTGGTCTTGCATTTAGTAACCGTAAAGCCGGATCATTTGGATCGTTTGAAATAATATTCTCCGTATTAAATCGATTACTTAATACACCCAAGGCAAAACCAAGAGACAGTTTATTTTCATCGCTTAGAGCGATGTTATACGCATAATTACCATACACACTGTTTTGTGTTTGTAGCATGGTTGCATCATTTATCAAATACAGCCCTAGCCCAACCTTGCCGTCATTAACCTGACCACTAACCGTGGCCCCTGCAGTTTGAAATCCATCTAACCCCGTATATTGGTTTCTTCCGAACAATGAGGCTTGCGTGCTTCCCTCGTGGCCCGTCATGGCCGGGTTATAAATAAATTTATTGAAATAGTACTGCGAGTAAAGCGGTACTTGCTGTGCGTAAACGTTAGCCGATGTAATAATTAAGGCTAACAAAGCGTAAAGTTTCATGTTAAGATTTTTCATTTTGTTATCTAATTATTTGCATTGGTCCTTTTAAAGTATCGTAAAACAAGCTTCCTTCTATGATGTAAATGTAGACACCATCAGGCAACGGTTCACCTTCGTAGGTGCCTGCCCAATCGTGCTGGTAATCGTTGGAGCTAAATACCGTTTTACCCCACCTATTGACGACACTCACTTTGGTATTACCAATATCAGGCACTTCGGATAAGTCCCATACATCGTTAAATCCGTCGGCGTTTGGTGTTAATATATTTGGCACTTTTATAAACTCTGGAACATCGACATTGACGATTGCCGTATCTTGGTCGGTACATCCAGTGCCGTTTGTAACTGTTAGCACATAAGTTGTTGTTTCTTGCGGCGATGCAGTTGGGTTTGAGCTTGTTGCGTCGTCTAGCGATGTTGCAGGAGACCATAAATAATCTCCACCACCAGAACCTTGTAGAACTGTGGTTTTGCCAAACTTAATCGATACGTCTGCTCCCGCATTTGCAGTAGGGGAAGGGGCAAGTGCCATGGCTACAGAATCAGTAGCAAAACAATTGTTACCGTTGTATCCCGTTACAACATAGGTTTGCGCTTGACTTGCTTGAATGGCTTGGGTTGTCGCGCCTGTATTCCAAACATAACTATCCAAACCAGCTGACGCTGATATCTGAGCTGTGTCTCCCGCACAAATGGTAAAATCACTTGATGGGGTTATGGACATTCGAACCGTATCACCGTGGAATAAAGTTTTGGTCAATGAGTCATTACACCCATAGGTGGTTACGATGACCAACTTTACATCGTAGCTACCTGTTGTATCAAAATTGTGAACCACGCTTCCTGTATTATATGTGTCGCCATCTATAGACCACGTATAAGACTCAATATCATTTGGTCTAGGTACGCTGCTTGTATCAGTAAACTGACAAGCTTGCGGGAAACAATTCATTACTTCATCAAATCCCACATTTGGCTTACCATAAACCGAAAGTGTTTTATAAACCGTATCCCGATCACCAGAATCTGATGATATATAGAACATCACGGTGTAATCACCGGCGGTGCGATAGGCATAAGTCGGATTTGCTACAGACGAGGTATCACTGGTTGTTGATGTATCCCCGAAGTCCCATCCGTAGGTAATAATATTTCCAGTTAATGCGGTCGAGTTGTTTTTAAAACTTACAGGATCACCGGCACAAGCCGTTAAAGCATCGAATGCAGCGATCAAATCACTTTTACCCAAACGGTTTTGACCATTTTTAGAATTTGCCAAGGCAACATGGCTCAATTCGGTATTAGGCATTGTACTTTGTATAAAACCATTACCATCGGCTGAACCAACACCCCCAATGCTCCACCATTCGCCGTTTCGAACAGTAGCCATTCGCAAAGTTGCTGCTTCACCTGCTTCGTCGTCCGTGCCAAATACAGAATATGCGCCGCGATACTTGATTTCATCATGTGGCAGCATGTTGCTTGACGTTACGCTCCAATAATGAACGTCCGACACATGTGATATCCCGTTTGACACTGGAAGATTCGGTGTAATACCTTGTTCGAGCGAAACCAAGATTTTATCCCAGTTTCCTATTGAACTATTGGCTAGATATATGGCTAGAGGTCGTGCCCCAAAAGCCGTCCCGACAGGGAACATGATAGAATCTGTATTATTAGATTGGACCACAATTTCCAAAGGTCCGTCAACATAACTCGCACCTGGAGCTAAAACCGATTTGTTGGCAGGAGTAATAAGAATTTCACCCACCGATACAAGTCCGCTTCTTGTGTTTAAACGACCAGCGTTTAGTTGTAAACCGTTGGTCACCGTTAACGTGTCATATATAAATACTTGCTTGCTCGATGCGTCTACTGTAAGCGTTGATGCCTCGTTAGGTCCATACATGTGCATATGCAATTGCTTGTCGGCAACTAAATCTTCTGCACCCATGATTTGGGTCACCCGGATATGATCATCATCGACTGATGTTTCAATTCCTCGTCTTATAAAACTGTTACCGTCAACACCTGAAACGTATACATTGTCCGCATGAAAAGTCACAAATCCGAATGACTCGTCGTCCATGTAGTGTTTGATTTGATTCTCTACATCAAAGTTTGACATAATTGTATTTGACCCTCCTGTGTTCCCATCAAAAACACACTTGGTTGCGTCGACAGGGTCTGTATTTATTACTGCCGTATTGGCCCAATCCAATTGGATATAATAACTAACAAGACGTTCAAATGCGGTATTGTTTGGACGCAGCGCAACATTCCCGGCTGCCAATATGCCCTTTACACAATCTTGTATCAAGCAATTGCTTATATCAAATATGGTTGCCGTAGAATCTGCAAAAATCTCTACTGCCGATTGGCTTGCTTCGCTGATTAATCCAAATTCCATGGAAATACTATCGGTTCTTGACTGCTCAAACGCCGAAATACTCATCAAACCAACATTACAACTGCGCATCGTATCATATGCCGAAGACTTGACAGGTAAATCAACATTAAACAAGAAGATTCCATTTTCGTAATTATCAATGTTGTTATTCCGTAACTCCAAATTCGATGTGCCAACACATTCTCTTACCGATATACCTTGGAAAGCGAGTGAACCTGCGTTTGCTGAATTGAATACGTTCGATTCAACATACAAGTTTGATGCGTTATTATTTATCCCGTTAAACTGTAATGCTATGTTTCGTACATGAACTGTATTTTTTTGAATAACAAAAGGTCTTGTACTAGCTGTTGTAAAGTCATACACATAAATCCCATTATTTACGTTGTCAATGCGGTTTTCTAATACATCTGCGTAAAACCCATTTCCACAAGTTATGGCGGTAGACTCGTCGCTAAAATTATTAAACATGTTATAGGCAAAGGCACAATTTCGATTCGGTGAATTAACGTTACCAAGTGCTTCAATACCACTTGCGTTCATATTCAGAATTCGGTTGTTAAGTATTCCAACGCCATTGTATTCCCCTAAACAGATAATACCGTAAGAAAAATCTACATCTGCACCATTTACATCGTTTCCTGAATTCACATTTGGATTATCTCCATTAACTGTAAACCCACTAAATATTACACCACTCATCGTTATGTTTACCATAGAATTAATTCCATTCGCTGGTTCACTTAACTCCGTTATATCTGGCATAATTATACTTTCTGGATTTCTTGAGTCCGTACCACTTATGCCATGGTTTGCCCCCAATACAACAATTGATTTATCAATCAGAATTGCTCCGAAATATTCACCATCCGACACCCTTAGTGTGTCTAAATCGTTTGCCATCATTAAACCCACTTGGATAGTTGCTAAAGGACCGATTCCTCCTCCGTCATCAGTGGCACTCATTCCGTCGTAGGAATCATCACCAATATCGGCGTTTACATACCAAGTTTGTTGGGCAAATAAAATTTGAAAGCTAAACAGTAGACAAACTGTTAAGCATAAACGTAGTTGTTGGTTGAATTTCAGCATATTCTGATACTTTGTTACCGTTTCGTAAAAGAAACATTGCCCAAAGTTAGTTTAAAATCAGAACATTCTGATTTGGGTATTCAACGTTAACCTGTTTATAAGTGTTTGTTATCTGATAGGGAAATGTACTAAGCGCTAGAAACTCCGCTACATGGTGGCTACCAAGCTTTTTAATTTCTCTCTAACTTTAGGTAATATTGGATATAGAGGTTCGCGCATGGTCGTTCCACAAATACCTAATGACTCTAATACGCACTTAATTCCACCTGGATTTCCATCTTCGAAGATGGCATTTATCATCGGTAAAAGTCGGTAATGGAGGTATCGAGCATTTTCGAAATTACTGTCTAATGCGTAGCGCACCATTTGACTGAATTCTTTTGGATAAGCATTTCCGATAACAGATATAACCCCAGCCATACCCAACGATATGAACGGTAGCGTATAGTTGTCGTCGCCAGAAATAACTAGAAAATCATCTGACTTATTCTTTAACAACTGCATATTGTGATCGAAGTCACCTGATGCCTCTTTCACCGCAACGATGTTTTCGTGTTCAGACAGCTTTAGGATGGTGTCCACGTGCATCATCGAACCCGTTCTTCCCGGAACATTGTATAATATTATTGGGGCCTTAGCCTCATCAGCCAGTTTGGTATAGTGGTTCACTATACCCGCTTGGTTTGGTTTGTTGTAATAAGGGTTTGCTGAAAGGATGCCATCTACACCGTCATAATTAAAGCCTTTGGCCCGCTCGATTACTGCTTTGGTGTTATTTCCACCGATTCCAAAAACAACAGGAACACGTCCTTCATTTACTTCTTGAATCGTTTCAAGGACTCTTTGTTGCTCGAAGTCTGTAATTGTTGGGTTTTCGCCTGTTGTACCCATCACTACTAGATAATGCACACCATTTGAAATCAAATGCTCTGTAAGCTTTTTTAAACTTTCAAAATCAACCTCGAAATTTTCTAAAAATGGCGTAACCATTGCGACGCCTGTTCCTCTAAACTTGTCCATTTCCAAAATTCTTTAAGTAGATGAGCACTTCATCTGTGAATTGCATTAAATCATCGTTTGTTGCTTTAAGCATTAAGTCGAAGCAAAAGTCGTACGTCTCCCAATGAGGACCTACCCTAAACTTTGCTTCAGACAAGGCGCTTATGCCTAGCAAAGGTAAGCATGAAGAAGAGTACAAATTGAGTAAATAATCAAATTTTTCTGTTGTAAATCTCACAAATTCGGATTTGTGTGGGCTTTTGAAAAAGTCCAAATGCTTATTACAGAAATAGTCCGAATTTGCGTTAGGAATCAAATAGTCATCTAGCTCTTTAGAGTCGAAATAACCAAAACAGACCAGTCGCAAACGATTATCTACACAAAAGTCAGAAACCTTTTTCAGCAATTTTTCCTTATTCTCGTCGTCAGCGCGATACAGAACGGCCAACCTTCCTGCCTGTCTAATGGGTGTAAAAACGCGCTCAGCAACTACCTTGGCACTTTCACGCCTAATTCGCCACCGTCTATATGTCGTCGTGATATTAGCCATTGATCATCTCTATAAACGCCGCCTCCGATATAACTTTAACGCCCAATTTCTCTGCTTTAGCAAGTTTAGCTGGGCCCATATTGTCTCCGGCCAACACAAAGCTAGTTTTTGCTGAAATAGAACCCACATTCTGACCGCCATGTTTTTCGATCTCCGCTTTTAATTCATTTCTACTGTACTTTTCAAAAACCCCAGAAACAACAATTTTTAAACCCTCTAAACTTGTCGACACAAGTGCATCATTTTCTGCCTGTTGCATCTGCAAACCTGATTGTTTTAATCCTTCAACCATCAACTGGTTTACTGGATTGGAAAAAAACTCAACCACGCTTTGTCCAATTTTTTCCCCAATTTCTTCCACGGCAACAAGGTCATCCAGCGTAGCTTGTTCAACGGCCTCAATGGTCTTAAAGTGGTTCGCTAATTTTTTAGCAACCGTCGACCCAACAAAACGAATGCCGATACCATATAAAACTCGATCAAAAGTTATTTCTTTAGATGCATGAATACCCTCAATAATTTTTTGAGCCGATTTTTCGCGTAAACTTATCAATCGAGTCTCTCCAGTTTCCTCGTTGGTTACCGACTTTGACAGCCCGTTTAATCCCTCGAAAGTCAACGTAAACAAATCAGCGGGTGTAGACAATATGCCCGCGTCGTAAAGCATGCCAATTTTTCCCTCCCCTAAACTGTCTATATTCAACGCCTTACGGCTTATAAAATGCTCAATTCTACCCTTAATTTGAGGTGGACATCCCAATTCATTTGGACAATAATGTGCCGCCTCCCCTTCTTTTCTGGTTAACTCCGTTTCACATTCAGGGCAAGTATGGATAAATACGGTTTGTACAGATTCAGCAGGCCTTTCGTCTACGTTTACACCAACAATTTTAGGGATGATCTCGCCTCCCTTTTCCACGTATACTGTGTCTCCAACCCTTACATCGAGTTCTTGAATGACATCGGCATTGTGCAAACTTGCTCGTTTGACCGTTGTACCTAACAATTGTACAGGAGACAAATTTGCCACTGGTGTAACAGCACCCGTTCGACCCACTTGATAGCTAATCGATTCTAACACCGTACTTGCTCGTTCCGTTTCAAATTTATACGCGATTGCCCATCGAGGAGATTTTGCCGTGAAACCCAAATCATGTTGCTGATTAAAGTCGTTGACTTTTATGACAATACCATCGATATCGTAGGATAAGGTCTTTCTTTTAACGTCCCAATGTTCGATAAAACGCCAAACCCCTTCAATATCTGCCTTTATCTTCATATCCCCATTCACAGGAAGACCCCAGGACTTGGCCTTTAACAAAGCGCCATTGTGGGATTTAAACTCTTTTTCATCACCAATGACCTGATATAGATAGACATCTAGCGGTCGTTTGGCAACCTCAGATTGTTCCTGCATTTTGATCGTACCCGCAGCACTGTTTCTAGGATTTGCAAAAGGCTTATCGCCTAAAGCTATTCGGTCCGCATTCATCTTGTCAAATGCTTTTCGGTGCATAAATATTTCCCCGCGTACTTCCACTTCAGCTGGGTACGTGCCAATAAGCTGTTGTGGGATGCTTCTAATTGTTTGGACATTTACAGTAACATCATCGCCTTGTACGCCATCTCCACGCGTCAGCGCCCTTACCATTTTGCCATTTTCGTACTTAATCCCGATCGCTAAGCCGTCAAACTTTAATTCACATGTGTATTCATAACCTTCGCCAATGAGCTTCTTTATCCTATTATCAAAGTCAAATAACTCCTCTTTGCTATACGTGTTCCCTAACGATAACATAGGAACTTCGTGTTTCACGGTATTAAAATCTTTGGTCACAGCTCCACCAACAACTGAAGTTGGAGAGTTCGGTTGCTTATAGCTTGGATATGCCAATTCCAACGCCTCAAGCTCCTTTAATTGTTGATCGAATTCACGATCAGAAATCGTTGGCATAGCCAACACATAATAATTGTAATTATGTTGTTTTAAAGATTCAGTTAACTGAATTATGGTGTTTTGTATCTCTTGAGACATTGTTATCAATGTGAATCTCAAAAGTATAAAAATCCCTAAGACAAGTTGGGGCGATTCTTGGAATAATTAATGAAAGCCGCCGGCCTGAAACTCCCTAGAAAGATTAAAACCAAAATGAATATTTCCTTTTGACCATTTATTGGTGGTTTGCGTTATGGCCGCTTGTTCAAACGTGCCCGTTGCATTTGTTAAGTGTAGCTGAAAAGTGTGCCACCCTGTATTGATGTCAATTCCAATTGATAAAGGATCTACAAACTGATCTGATATTTGATTTGGCGCAACCCAGAAATACTCAATGTTTAAGGTAATGGAGGGAAGAATCTTCTTTTTAAAACCAATACCCATCGAGAATACGTCATTGTTATACTTACTCGAATCAATCAAATTATGATGAATGACGGTAGGCATAATCTGTGCGGAAAATCCATTGTTAAACTTACGTGCCACTACAAGTTGGTGCAAGTACCCGATGCGTGAACTAAAATAATTTGTACGCCCTTGAGGCGCTTTTTCAGTGTTCATGGTGATACCAGCAATGTATGCCGCACTGATTGGCATATTACCGTTTTCTTCTATTTGACTTAAAAACTTGTACTTGGCAAAACCGTCTACCGTTTTCTGAAAAGTACTTCGGCCTATACCCAAGGTTATTTTATCTGTAATACCATGATCAAAACTTAAACGCATGGCCGCGTTGTCTAACCCAAAGAAATTGTCATACCCTTCAGAAACATCTCCGAATCTGTGATTAATTCTAAAATCGAGGACCTTCTTTTCGATTGATTCCGTCGTATGGCTATTGACTATTCTACTGCTGTAAAAAGTTTTTTGGGCATATACCACCGGCTCATCCAGCAAACCAGCCAATTCGTCATCATCTTGTGCTTGAGAAACAGTAACCACAAGTAATGCAAAAAGTATACATATTAGTTTATTCATTTCGCGATTTTTAGTTGTTAGGCGCTCCGGCATTTATCCAGGCTGTAATTTGGTTGATGTCACATACAGGAAGCATGGTATTGTTGGCGCTTTTAGGCATAAAAGACGCATTACCATCATGCGTTATCGACGATAGTAATTTACCATTATCGACGTACGTTTTTACATTGGCATATCCTTCTAAATCCACGCCACCACCAATAACACCAGCGTTATTTGAATTGTGGCAGTTTAAACATCTGTTTGTTAATACCAGCGACACTTGATTGCTAAACAACACATTGGTTGTGTCGCAGGTACTGCCTAGGTACAACTCTTCTTCCACGTCGTAATAACAGGAAGTAACGCTTAATAAAACAAAGGTTGCACAGCCTAATAATATTGAAAAACTCTTCATAATCTTAATTGTCTTTTGCCCCTTCAGCAATCCAAATTCTTATTTGATCGCTAGCACATTTTTCAATAGGCCCGCCTGGGGGCATTGGTTTTTTTGGTCCTTGACGACCTAACACGTTTGCTAAATCTCCGTTATCAACGATTGCCTTTACCTGATTATAATTCGTAATTCTGACTCCACCAGATGCATTGGCTCCAGCGTGACAGCCTCGACATGTTGCATCAATAATGGGCCAAACGTTCACGGAAAAAGTAACATTTGATGTATCACACTTATTCGTGCATTTGTTGTTCTTAGCACCTTGGTTTATCCAAATCTTAATCGCATTTTTTTGCTCTGGAGTAAGTGTTGCTGGGGGCGGTGGCATTATCTTGTCTGGGTCCGATTCAACCAAAACCTCATATAAATCACTTCCATCGGCATCACCAGGTTTTATATCACCCGTTGCGATAATTTTGTCGTACGTTGAAAGATCAACTCCGTCGGACTTCGTATCGGCGTCGTGACAACCACTCATGGCACAATTAGATGAAATTATTGGAAGGATGTCGTTTACAAAATATACTGTATCTAAACTACAAGTATCGGCGGTAGATACGGCAGTAATCGTCTCTGTTAGTTGTACCTCCTCTTCTGGTTCATGTTTACAGCTTTCTATTCCTGCCATCACAAGAACCATCATTGCCACTAGGCCAAGCGCTTTTTTCATTTTTTGATTTTTTACAAAGACGAATATATACATCTATAAAACTGCAGACATAACAATTACCGTCAGTTTTCTCATATAATCATCACATTATGAACACCAAAAGAGACATAATGTAATGAGTCGTTAATGATCCCAACCCGTGACAAAAAGATTTGAAGCTCCTCTAATTCCGCATTTCTGAACGCCATGATATCCCTCTGCGGCGGCAAAACGAATGTCCTCTGCCGACTTATTTTTAATCCATGCATCTACAATGTGATCGAGCACGTAGGCCTCTGGTGCAAGTAAATGAGCGGTCATCACCAATGGATATCCCCCAGATTTATTCAAAATAACTATGGGATACGCAAGCAATGGCTACGGCATCTTTCATCACACCATCCTTATTAAAAACCGTATCAATGGTTACATCCATTAAGCCATTGTGCCCGTTAAAAACTACCAAATCCGTTGTCGTCCCAATAACAAGGCTGGTATCGCCAAGGGTAATTGTGTCTGACTTAATACCGGCAAGCGTGTTAAAATAGTCTGTTACACACTGTCCCATTTCATCTCCTCGATAGGCATCTGCAACTATGATGACATTCTGATCTGTTCGCTTAAACACAATCCTTTCCAAAACATGTTTATTGATATCGTAGGTTGACCCAACGGTTTGCCACTTGGCACTCCTTTTAAAATGGGTTTTTATTCCGTAACCAGCACCCCAGTAGAGGTTCGTCCTTAAGTTGGTGCCGTCACCTAAACTTGAATTGACCGGCACAATGCCTTGAAATTCATTGTCGCATAAGGGGACAAATACATGAATGACCCTAAGTTCATTTCGTTTTGATTTTGTTACAAGTTTTTGTCGAATGGTATCCCGTGAAAAATGATATACGACACTTTTTATTGTGTCAGAAGCACTAATGACTGTATCTGAATCTTGCAAATTATCATCGTCGGTTCGATCAGCCTGCGACTGTTGTGTGCAGTTTAATAACCCAACAACAAATAGAATAGAAATAAGAGTGGTGGCGCTTCTCATACCTTCAAAACGAAAAAGCCCAATGTCTATTTTGCATTCGGGGTATATTTTGGCTTTAATTTGCAGGATAATATTCATTGGTCATATGAACAAAGCATTTACGATTTTATGTTTTCTCGCAATTGGGTTTAGTAGTTACGGACAAGATAAAGGTGTTTTTTCAGGGAACTTCCAGAGCAATTTCTCTGTCTTTGTACTTGATAGCTCAATTGGGGCGTATGAAAGCCCGCAGTATATCAGCCAAATTAGTAGTTCTGAAGCGTGGCTTTTTACAAACTACCAATTAAAAGGTTTCAACGTTTCAGCGAGATATGATCTCTTTAACAACAGTAACTTACTTAACCCGACTGGCTCCTTCAGCGGCCATGGATTGGGGTTTTGGCAAATAAAGAAATCAATCGATAAACTAACGGTGACCGCAGGGTCATTCTATGATCAATTTGGGTCAGGCCTTGTTTTTAGAGCGTATGAAAACAGGTTAATTGGTATTGATTATGCGGTAGAAGGTGTACATGCCAAGTATCAGATTACCGATGATTTCTTTGTTAAAGCATTCACTGGAAATCAAAAAGGATCGGGAGCCCAAGGGAACCGGTTCGGTACTACTGGCGAAATTGTAAAAGGTATAAACTCAGAAAGAGTCTATCGTCTTAAAAATGAAAAGGGTATTCTGATGGTAGGTGCCAGTGCGTTTAATCGCACATTGACACAAAGCGCCATGAATGATTTAATCACGGAAATAAATGGGTACGACAGTGTTTCGCACAGGTTTGCACCTAAGTATAACTCGTATGCCGTGAATGGCTATTTTAACTTGACG